>Ga0307507_10002598_pt1 | contig 37311 bp, 29 predicted proteins | sample 7_EM_MG_FD_207223 | JGI IMG/M metagenome (GOLD analysis project Ga0307507, IMG submission 207223) | Populus trichocarpa ectomycorrhiza microbial communities from riparian zone in the Pacific Northwest, United States - 7_EM | ecosystem: Host-associated > Plants > Roots > Unclassified | place...
CACCGTACCGCATCGCCTTTTAATCCCGCCTAGGCCGTTATAATAGGATACCGCTACGGTACCATTCCCACCACTCCATCTCCCCATCCCATTCCATCCTACCTTACTGTACTCGTACCGTGCCGTTGCGATAAAGTTAAGGTAAATAAACCCTAATACCACTCCACCTCGCTCGCTTGGCCGGTTCCTCACCGAGAGGGATACGGTAGACTTAGCAGTACGGCACCGCCCCGCGTGACCAACGAATTAATTTCTAGAATGTTATAATATGACAGATTAATTTCGCTTACGTGATCTTATTAGCCGCAACGTATAATATTCGAGTGATGATGCAGTCATGGATTATCACTCGGGAATTGATTTTTGTGAGTGGATTTGGTGAGTGGGTAGATGCTTGAGCGGCGCATTAGCGGGGGATTGGAGATTATATTGTGGAGGCTCTTGGTAGGTTCGGTTTGTATTTGTTGCGGGTATCGTAGTCATAGGATGTCTGCTCGGTGTGTTGCGTGGTTGGTGGGTTTAGGGGGGTGTTTGTACCGTTTTTGGGATGGGGGAACTTAAGTGCTGTATAAGATTAGACACCGTAGTGGCCCTAATTTATATGGGGGGCTGTGGTAACGTGAGGGGCTTTTTGTGGCAGTGGGTGAATGGGTGGGGTTTTTTTCTTGTGTGTGCGAGTATTATAGATTTGTTAATAGAGTATCATAAGTCCGATGTTAGATGTTATTGGTAATTTGTCTTTTTTTTAGTGTGGGGGAACGAGAATGGATGTCTTGGGCTTTATGGCTTGGAGTCACCGGTACGTACTAGTACAGTACCGTATGTTATGCGGGGATGTTTCCCCTGAGAAGTGATTGCGAGTTGTGAATGATACCCGAAAGATCGTTTCTTTAAGAACAATAGCTAACTATACGTAGTATTGCGGAGCGCCATGTGGTAGGCCTAGCCGGGGGTGTGGCTTAGCTTACCAAACTTGTGACACTTTCACATTTTCCAGTCATTGGTTGTGGAGTATTGAACCTCCGGTAATGAATTCCACTTACAAGTGCTGTTACGGCTGCTTACAGCAGTGCTACCGGTAGAGTGTTCTTCAAGTGCATTTATCACTTGGCGTTGGCACTTTTTATAACATCTCTGTAATAGTGCTTTTCACAATCACGACCAAGGTTAAAACTTTCTGGTACTTGTAGGTAGGTGGCTTTGGCCTTCTGTCATCATTTCGTTTATGGTCAAAGGTTAGGCTCCAGTTATTTTTTGGGGGGGAGGGGCTTAACTCGATGTAACAAGGATTCTTCGAAAAAAAATTAAGGGAGGGAGGTGAGTTATATCACTAACTTAACGTGTATGAACTAGCCGGCTAGTAATATCGTCTTTTGCTCCTGGAACTGTCTAGTGAAATGTGAAAATTCCCCAAGGTTCCGTAGTGTCATCTGCGGCGTTGCGGGTGTTCGTCCCTGCCAGGACTTGTACTCGGAAATGGAGGCAAGGATCGGGTATTCATTGAAAGCTTCTTGTTCAGAGGGAGTAATTGGTTCGCCTATATGATCGGGCGAGGTCGGCAAGATCGAGTTAGCAAAACCCTGGCTTGGACTCGGTGGGCAACTGTGATTCTTGGTCCTAGAGCCTTGATAGATCCCTCTTCTATGAATGTACAGCGGCGGGTTACGGGTTGATCAGGTTGTGAAATAGGCCTCTGTATCCCGTATTTACCTGCGATGCATTAAATATTTAACAGATATTATAAGATCACTATCCCTAGCCTCAAGCGGGGGGGCGGGGGGGTGGCGAAATATCCAAAGACGGGAGGGATAAGTACGAGTTCCGATAGCAATACGATGTGAAAATACCTAGCTGGCGCAGTGGTTAATATGTCAAGAAACAATTAACCTCCTGTGCAATTTAGCAGGAGCCCAGGAGTTCGATTCCTCTCAAAATGAGTTATTATAGAACGATCCTCTCACGTAGGGTTAGGCGGACAATAAAGGATACCTGCCCTACAGGAACTGGGAGACTGAAGACCTTAAGCCTTAACAAGGCGGTAGCGCAAAATCAGAACCTGCTGCGAGGTGGTAGAATCCGACTCTAGACCTTACCCTCAAGGGTAGGGTCTGCGATCGGCGGGGTAGCAGGAAAAAAAAATAAAGAAATAATTTTTGATTTTTTTCCTTTTTCTTGTTTGATTTGCTTCCTTTAATTTAGGGAGGAAAAGTAGCTATAAATTCTGAATGCTATAGATGATCTAGTTTAGAAGTACTATTATATAAGTTTAGGTTTAGCCTTAAAGCTTGTATTGTGAGGAAACCTGCATTAGCGAGATAGACTCTACTCAAGTGCCCGAGTTTTCTCCGTCATATATTCTTAAGAGCGCTCACTAAGGGAGGAGAGACAAGTGATGGCGGCGTATGGAAATAAGTGCCGGGGGCTTTTTTAGGCCCCCATGGAGCCACCTACAGCATTCGTAGGGAGAGTCAGGAGTCGCATCAAGCTATTCTGCGGTATAGGAAGCCACTCATGTTTGAACAATCCGACGGATTGTGCTTCAATCGTAGTCGCAATGGTGGTGAGTATTTGAGTGTATGCCTCGGCATCCCGTGGAATACGTTTACCTCTGCCGTAGCGAAAGTGCCGAGTTTCCGTACATTTCACGAGTACCCATTGGTGGTATTCACGTTAAACTGCTGCCCCGGGGGGCCATCATCCTGACTCGTCTTGCTAGAGATATCAGCGAGGCCAAGAGCTGCAGTCCTGAAGCCATGCTGTAATACATGAAACTAGTTAGGGGGTGTTTGGCACGCTGTGCTCTGAGCTGTTTGCTATCTCAAATTATGATTTAGGCTCAAATCATTATTTGAAATACCGGTATTCATGTGTTCAGCTTGGTAGCGTTTTCAAATCATGATTTCAAATCACGGCGTGCTAAACACCCTTTGGTTTTCCCTCACTCGCTGGGCCCTCAATAGTCGATAGTATCGCTAAGGCATCTTGTTTATCTCTGAGCTCTGGGGGTTGTCCGGAATGACGCTATTAAGAAACAGCCGGGCATCTCGAGGAGGTATATATACTGCCGTTGCCCGCCTGTGCTTATCAAAATGTGGGGAAATTCGACACTTTTATCACCGCAGGAGATACTCGAGTACCGGTAGAAAAGAGATTAATTTTCCTGCTCTCGCGTGGGCGCTCGGCTTTGTGCGAGTCCAGAGGGGGGGAAAGAAATTATACCGGTAGTGGATTTTTCAGATCTCGCTTTCACATAATAGACGACTTCACAAGCCACTCGGACACCCTCCCCACTCGGACAGATGCTAATTGGTTGATTTTCTGTGAGGAAACAGCGGTTGATCTCTTCAGTTACAACACTTTATCCAGGTTTTCGCTGGAAACTTTCCTGTTTAAGTTTAGTTGTCCGAGTGAGGGGGTGTCCGAACGGCTTGTGAAGTGGTCTATTATCGAGCAGCGGAGTTGGCACTCGAGTGCTACTGGTATAGTACATAACTCTTGGGGCGAGAGTACTTGGGAGATTTCGAGACGGGTATCTGTTGTTAGGAATTTCGTTGAGAGTCATTACAGCTTGGTGCGCTTGAAGCCCGGAAATATTGAGCTGTGCAGTACTCTTCGGGTGGCTTTCTTTGTTTTTCGAGCGGGCGCGCTTCAGCACAGGATCAAGTTGCACCAATGGCCTGACTGAATAGGTCTTCTTTGTCCGTTGTTGTCATTTCGAGGTTTGGCAATGCATGTACTCGTTGCATATAGGGTTGTATGTTTCCCTATTCTTCACTGAATTGCCCCCTCGGGTACTGAAGTTGTGCAGGGACACTTACATTGTCATAGCAAGCATCGTAATAATATTATGCTATTATACATATTAAGGAAGAGCCTCGTCTCTTTTTTTCTTCTTTCTTTCTTTCCCATCCTAATCTTAGATTTCGGTGTGGGAAAATTTGCTTGTAGGTGTGGCGCTCGTGATTTTAACCTACTAGTAACAAAAAGGTGTCGAGTGAGATTCTATGTTGGAGCAATATAGCCCTGCCAAACCAATGCTGTAGCCATAAGCTTCACAGCGGATTGGCCGACCTGATTTCCTCCATTTTTTGTGTCTTGTTAGCACGGCTGTTTGAGGGTGAGCTAAAAAGATGATAAAACAGTAAGGTAAGCTTGATATTTGTTGGAGGGCTCTCTTGTTTCTCTACATAAGTTAGATCATACTGGGGTTTGCGCTCCATCATTACCTCTGACTCCTTTCTCAGAAACAGTTGATATGCTCAAGTTAATATTATGGACACCGTCGGGCTTTTCTGGGATCGAAGGGGGGGATTCGTGGCATGGCATCCAGGTTATATACTCTGGAATATAGTAGCCCGGGGGGGCACGGTTTTGCTTTCCAACATATGTTGTACTGTACATCGATTCATACTGAAGTAATAGTATATATACACTTACTTAGATAGGGTTACTAACCCACCGAGAATCCAAATAGAACAGGATTCAGTATGATATAATACCAGAGGTTTTTTCCCTTTTTTTCTTCCCTTACTATCCTAGATATCGCAAGAACTTAAATAATCGGACCATATACTAGGTATTATAGTTCCAAAATTTCCTCCTCTGAAGAAGGGGCGAGGAGCATTTGAAAAACCTGCTCTCCTGGGCGAATTGAAAAGAGAAAACACTAGACCTGATAATACTAACCGTATTAACTTGAATAAGAGCAATAGGTCTTAGGACGTCTGACTTTCCTCTCTAAGTAGAGGCGTGGTTTGATTTTACTGATATTTTCTCCCGTCGCCGCTGGAATAGAAAACTCAGACGCCCTGAGACGTGTTGCTCTTATTCAATCAAGTTAATACGGTATGGGAGGCAACTCTAACGCCCTAGCACATGGTCCAATTATTCGAGCTCTTATGCTATCGTAATATTATTATTCTAGCCTTCTGGCTAAAATCTTCAGCATTTGGTTAAGGGGTTCTCTCTTCAGCACTCGCACAATAAAGGTTCGAGTGATATAGTGGTCCCGATTGTCTGTGTTCGTGGGCCCAGCTCAGTGCCATTGAAGTCGAGTTTTGTGACCATAGTTTGAAGGGTTAAGACCTCGATTTTTCGTCTTCTATAGTATTTTGGAGGGAGGGGGAGCTATCAATACTATCCTCACAGGCTCCGTCTTTCTCCTACATACAAATAAATTTTCTCCTTCCACCAGCTTTGTTTCCACAATTATTTTTCTTCATCATCATCGATACATCTACTTTTTACTCACAAAACAAAAACGAATTTTCATCAACTCTACGCCCGTTCACTGAATCGAGGCTCTTCTCATCTTTTCATCGGTTTTTTCTCTTTTTTCATCATTCCTCATCCCTTATTCTCCATTTTTATTATTATTTTTATTGGATTAGCTTAGGTTCGTATATCCCCATCCGGACAGTATCGCATTGCCGGATATGGCGGTTTGCTGGGTATGGAGGAACATCAGCTACACCGGGGGGACGGGGGGAGTGTGTATGCCGTGAGAAATCGCCGCTATTCGTCGCTTCACTTGGTTCTGTTCAGTCGATAACCTCCGATGAATGGGCTGTGTTTTTTCTTCTGAGCTATGATACCGGGCGTAGCTGCCGTTCCACCATCCCAGGCAAATCGCCATGTCCTCGCTATGCGATGCTGCATTTGCTCCTCTCTTATTACATGTTACCGGCATGTAGAACCCGAACATTTGAGTCTGAATTTAGCGCTCAGACGCGCACAGGCAATTCGCCACACAAAATTTTGATCCCTGTGTTCAGGTTCTTCATGCGGGGAACGAGTAGCACTCATATAACTAACGGTGTAACTACAGATAAGCATCCATAATGAGAAACTCCCGAGTGGGAAGATTTAAGCCGGCCCTATGGGTTATGGCGTTTGTGTGTATTTTTCTGTCACTGCTTTGCGCAGTTGTGAAGCCCATTGAGCTTCTTGAATCGCCCCATCAGCTTGCAGAAGAGCTCGGGATGTGGATTACTGTCGACTTTGCCACGGGCCTCGAGGTCTCGCCATCTCATAATGACTCCAAAGCAAACTTGCCGGAGACGGCTTGGTTGACGGATATATTGGCGACGTGGTTGAAGGACGTATTGGCGGCTTGGTTGAAGGACGTATTGGCGGCATCGGTGGTATTAAAGGACGTATTGACGGTATCGATGATGTTATTGACAGCATCACTGGTGTTGGCACTGAAATTCATTGGGCTAGCTTTCGGATTGGCGGTGATGGGGATCTTTTTACGAAGGGTTGTGTGGCCGATGGTCTTTGTGATGGCGGTGGGTATGCTTGACGGGATTCTTGAGTGGGTTACAAGTGCCCGGGAGGCGGTGATCGTGGCTCTAGACAATTATCTTGCGCGAGTTAAGCAGGATCTCACGGCGGCGAAGAGAGACCTTACACTAAAGCTAATCCGGGCCGTCAAGGATTTCCCCGCACCAATGGATGTGTTTGACAAAATCCTTCAATGGGTCATACCTATCAAGAATGCCGACTTCGAAAGACTTGCCAATTTTTTGGATACTCTTCCCAAAGATCTTGATATCCATTTTACTCCTATTTCCCAGGATCATAAAAGGTCTGTGCAGTCAGAGGCTGAGACTGAAGAGGCGGAGTATGAGGACGATGGGGTCTGGGTGGAGGATTCCGGATCGGGTATTCAGTTGGGTCTAGGAGTGGTCGAGGCGTTGCCGCTGGAGGTGGTGCGGGGGGTGACCGAGACGGAGGCGGTTGAGACGGAGGCGGTCGGGCCCTCTGAATCCGCTGTGCCTGAACCTTGTTGCAAAGAGAAGGTGGTTAAGTTGGAGATAGTACAGGACCTATTCAGGAACAGGCCCTATTGTCGCCAAACCATCTTCACAGCAAACAGTTCGAAGGATATTAAGGGACTTCCTCTATTCATATACCCCAGAAAGGGTCGGTCGTTTTACCTTGAGATGGCTAGAATTTACTTTGAGATGGGTAGAAGGATGCTTGCCAAAGCGGGAGCTCGGTGCCCTCGGGTCCGGTTCATCAGGCACTTTCGTGCACCTCGGAAGCCATGCCGTCGTGTATCTCTAGAACCACGCTCGCGATGCAGAACGAAAAAGAAGATTGGCTCCGCATCACAGGCTAGGCTACTACACCTCGCTGCCCCGGATGGCCAAAATCCAAACAAAACCCAAGGAATCTGCCCGGAGCGAATTATCCGGGACAACGAGTTAGGTTTTGACGCAGAGCAATTTACAATTCGGGGAATTTCATCCGGGGCAACGGGGGATCCGGTAGAAGGAAAGCCGGGACAGGCGATAGGTCAATCTATTTTGGAGGTTCGTGAAGGGACTGAGGTGTTTAACTCCGGCGACGGAAACTGCGTGGATGTACCGGCCGTTGTGGGGGAAGCTCAGGCATCTATCGAGCCTATCGTCGTCGAGGAGAAGGAAGAAGTCCAGTCTCAAGTTTTCCTGGAAAAGGACGAGGTAATCCAACAGCCGGACCCACAAGCTATGGCGTTGACCACCGAGCCGGTACCGGATGCAAAAGTTATTGAGCTCTGGGCCAACCTTCGAGCTGTAGGCCTTGCAGTTGGGCCGTTGGGAGATGTTCCTAGTGTGGGGGTGGACGTTATGGATTCTTGGAATGTGGAGGAGGCTGGAGAATCACTCGAACCAACCATTTCGGAGGAAGCTGGAGTAACCATCAAACCTGTCATTGCGGAGGGATCGGGGGAACCTCATCTTCAAGTGCTCTCACAACAGGAGGAAGCGGCCCCGCAGTCGGACCCACCAGCTACACCACTTGCACACGGACCGGCGCCAGAGGCGAATCTTCAAGCACTAGGTCTTGTCACTGAGCAATCGGGTCCTGCGCCTGAAGTAGATGTGAAAGTTACGGATCCCTCAGGCATGCCCGCTACTGTGGAGGAAGCCCAGGTGTCACTCGAACAAGCTGCTAAGGGGGAAGCTGAAGCAGCCATCAAACCTATGGTTGAGGAGGGGCTGGGAGAACATCATCCTCAAGCGTTCTTCCAACCGGAGGGGGTAATCCAACAGGCCGGCTCACAATCCTTTCCCTTCGCTCACGAAGAGGTACCGGAGGCGAACCTTGATGAACTCTGGGCAAACCTTCAAGCAGCCGGTCTTATCGCTGGGCAATCTGGAAATGTGCTAAGGGCCGAGGCAGCTGGTTTGGATTCAACCTACTCGCAAGCGAGGGTGTCACCCCCCTACGATGATCCTGCGGCAGACTTCACTCGGTATCGGATGCCCGGATCTGGGAATGGCAGATCTGCACTAGTGGGATTTACATTTCGGGCACAGGAGCCGGCACCGATGAATTCGCCCGTAGAGTTCGGGGGGCGAGTGGTGCCTGCTTTCTCATTTGGAGACGGGTATGCCACGGTAAAGGAAAATCCTCCTCCTCCTCCTCCTCCTCCTCCTCCTCGTGTTGTCAATCCTTTTGACTTTACGCAACCGGGCCAGCAAAGGTGGGGTCCAGTCACCACACCTTCCGCCGGGGGAAGCCCCTTTGTTTTCGAGAATCCCCCACAGTTTCCACTTGCCGCCCCCACCCCTACCGAGGAGGAATCTGTAAGGCACTGTGTAATTCCCGGTCCTAAGTTTGTTGGATTTTTCGGAGACAATGGGGGTGAGACCTCGCTCACTAGACACGAAGAGGAGCCTTCAGATCCGGAAACGGATGAGGAAGACAAGATCTATTGGGCCGACGACATGCCTGAAGAGCTCCGCACATCCCAGGGCTATTACTCGAGCGTTCCGAAGACCCAAACTCCTATGGCATGTCCATCTTTTTTATTTGGTTCGGACTCGGACGTCACGGATTTTTCGGATTCCGAACTTTACGAGTTGTTTCAAAAGGAGAAAGATCTTCTAATGGGAGGGGAGTCCAAAAAGGATGAACAAGATGCGAACAAAAAGGAAGGTGAGGAAGACTCCGACAAAAAAGAATTACAGCGGGGTGCGACTGTAGAAGAGGAAGGCTGCGGCGAAGAGGACAAAGTGAGATTGGCCGCTACTAAGCCAATCTACATCGCCCCGATTTATTACCGTAGCGAGTTCCGCAGCGAGGGAGCGGGTAATGCAGAATTCTACTCGGACGAAATAAAGTGGGCCGACTCCATGCCAGCCCACTTTCTCGCCCCAGATTATGGTCGCGTCAGTGTCCCCAGCAAGGTGGAGAAGGATGCCCAAGAGACCAGAGCGGAGTGCGGCTATGACGAAGCGGAGTGGGCCGCGGCTACCATGTTACTCCAACTCGCCGATCCCGAGTTCTTTGGCAATGGGTTCCCTGACAAGGAGGAAGTAGGAGGTTGTGAGGAAAAATCTGCGGAACTTGAAGAGTTCCTCGAAGGCGAAATGAACAAGGGCGAACATGAGGACAAGGACGAACATGAAGACGAGGACGAAGACGAGGATGAAGATGAGGATGAAGACGAGGATGAAGATGAGGATGAGGACGAGGATGAAGATGAGGATGAGGACGAGGACGAAGAGGAGGACGAAGAGGAGGATGAAGACGAGGATGAAGATGAGGATGAAGATGAGGATGAGGACGAGGACGAACATGAAGTCGGGGACGGGGACGGTGACGGAGACAAATATGGAGACGAGGACGAGGACGAGGAGGTAATCGAATGTGAGTCCTTCATGCCTTGGGGTCCTCCCCTTCGCAAGCCGGCGTCGGTCGGGGGGAGAGGTGAAAGGGCCCCCGACTTGAGCCAGTTCGACCTCGACACCGGAGATCTCGAAGAGGATGAGAACTAACGGAAGAAGGAGAAGGAGAGGAGGCTTGAGAAGGAGAGAAAAATAGCTGAATTCAGAAGGATGAGGGCCAGATAGTAGGAGAGGGACCTAGATAATCTCATGTAGGGGTAGTGCTTTTCTCTCTAGTGCTGGAAGGTAGACCGGTAGTGATACTGTAAACGTTTGAAGCGATGCTGCGTGCGGCGATGGCTGAAGTTGAAGTTGAAGTTTAGGGGGGCATTTCGGGTGGTTATCTTTTTATCCATTATTCTTATCCATGCCTCTCCTCTCACCTAATGTATCATAGTTTTTCTGCTTTTTTTTCCCTGTTGCCTGGTTTGTATAGCACCATGGTCGATCTTGTTTTATGCATAGCAATAGTAGCACTAGAGAATGTATTATTATTATTATTATTATTGCTATTTTCATACCTCTTTTGCATATCGAGTGGCTATCGTTATCGTTAACTAGTGAACCCAAGCGCCAGTCGGTCCGTCTTCGGGCCCTGAAGGGATGGACGGGTATCTTGGTGTCCGTCCGGATGACTGCCTAGGACGAATAGGCGGGGACGGTAGGTGTCTCAGGTTGCGGAATCTGCCGGGTCCCTCCAAGTGAAAACGGGCCCTACAGGTAATTGGCGAGGACTGCAGGTGATAGACTGGAACTGTAGGTACCATTCGGGAGTTACCGATCGGTAGAGGATTGCAGTGACCTACGGTCACCCTCTTAGACGGCAGTCTTTTCCAAAGGACGGGCCATCTTGCTCTACAACTTGAGACACATACCCGAGACGCCCGGAGCCGGAACCGGAGCCTGGAAGGGGCCGAAGGGGCCGAAGGGGCGCTTGGTATCACTATGGTGAACTGAGGTGAATTAGGGGTAGAGATCCTCTCACAGGAATCGTAATCTACTGTATGTTTGACTACTGGAGAGGACCCTGGCCAGGTATTATACGGCCAGAGCGCGGGAGAGCGGTGTTGGCCATCGGTTAGCAGGAGCAGCCATATCACTTGTTGGAAATAGCAGTTTAATGGCCGCACTTGGTGTGGGAGATGCCCGCAATTTAAGGCCGCAGTGGGGAGCTATTGGTCATTTAATGCTTTTATTTAACGGAAGTGTTCACGCATGGGCTGGACATATCATAGTGATAAAAAAAACTAACTTAGTCTATTAAATTTACTTACAATTGTTCTATATACAAATACCTACCAAGCTACTAGATTACCATCCAAATCTTTTTTTACTTACTACAGTGCCATTCTGCCGCAGCAAAGCTATCTATCCCGTATCCCTCCCTCTCTATCATACATACATTAAACCACCAAAATCTTACGAGTGAGTATCTGTGATCAGAATATTTGGTGCGAGTGACCGGATGTGATTCTTTACACCTTTCTCTTCTTTTCCCTCTGGCCTTTGCAACTGTACTTTCGTAGCGGTAGTGAGTGGTCAATCTGGTAAAACTTTGGCTAATTTTTTTTCTTGTCATAAATGCGCGAGTTTAGGTCCTTGTTGGAGGTGTTAGTTAATGAGTGGTTCAAGCATCCGGTTCCTCCATCTCTAGGTCCTGACGGAGTGGGTAAGCGCGTCCTGTAGGTGTGACAATTTGCCTATTCGCTTAAGCGACGAGCGAGCGAGGCTATGGGGGTCCTAAACACGGTCGGTAGGAGCTAGCAACAGTTAAAAAACTATGGAGGACCTGCTGTCGTCTTCTTATTGTACAGTACGTTAGCGTAGGTAACCGAACATCCCGAGGCAATGGCCCGCGCTGCTTCGCGAGCACCCAACTCAACAAATGACTGCCAGGACCACAACCAAAAAAATATTTTAAAATAAAATAAATATATACCCTAATTAATACCTTGTGTGTCGTCTGTCTGGTTTGGTGGGATTTTTTCGTTCTGGTAAAAAGTATGGTGAATTTGGGAACGAGGGGGCGGGGTTGCTCTGCTATTTAGTGGAACGTTGCAGTGTCAAATGTTCGGTTACTTTTGCTAAGGTGCAATATCTAGCTGTCTTTCTAAAGTGTAGGTACTCTAGACCTACCTACCTACCGCTTAAGATGCCCTGAACGCTTGGGATTATTGGTCCTTCGGATAGTATTATTATACCTTGGTAAACGCGAGATATTGCTTTCCAAGTCCCTCCCTACTTCGGAAAGTCAAAAGGGAACCCATGGTTACCATGTTTACGGTTTTCGATAAACAACAATTTACAGTTGGCACGCATTGACGCCATGATTGAAAAGCAAAAAAAACATATGGAACTTCCAGAAAAAAACACAGGTTTCCGGTACACTACGGTACTCTGGGGCCAAAAGGCAGGCCTTTAGTTGTGGGAAACTGACTTCAAAAAACGGCCAAGTTTGTGTTGCTCCCCTGGTGTTTGCATCGCCCGAGAAATTACTGACTCTTTATATAGTGTATTATGATACGCTGGCCATAAAGGCACATTTACCCAATGCTTTCGTATTACTTAACTGGGAGCTTGGCCACCTTGGGCGGAAGGTCTGGGATTGGCATATAGTAAAGGGAGTGTAGGAGCACGGAAAGGGCTAGGCCGAAGGTTTAGGCTAGCTGGCTACAATTAGCTTATGTCGTTCCTATCTCCCACGAGGCCTCGAGAAGTCTCTCTGCCAGTACTTTATTTCTGCTATTACTTTATGCACTCCACTACCTTAGAAGTGTAAGGAGCTTGGTAAACTAGCGGTGTAGTTGATTTGAAAAATAACGAATTGTATACACAATCGCCTACGATCAAGCAAATAAAAAAGCACACGCTTGAGACCAATTGACACCCTTAATTTGTTTCCTGTGTTGAGAGCCTGCTGGCTAGGCTCCCTCCTCTCCACGCATGTTTTGGGTCTTGAATGTTTTTGACTTTCCTCTCCTCATCTGGCTCGCCATAACCTCCACCGCCGGGAGTATGGATGATGATCCTCTCTCCAGGTTTCATTGCAGCGGTATTCTTTCCCCCGAGGTTGATTGGACGTTGATCATTACCACGAATCCAGAGATTGAGCCCACATCTGGCTTCTCCACCGCCGTTCATGCCGTATGGGTGGTAGACTCTCCGCTCTGAAAGGATGGAGACTTGAACTGGAATTCGGAATTCGATATCTCTGATCACTCCATCGCCGCCGCGATGTGCACCGATACCGCCAGAGCCCTTGCGGATAGAGAATTCACGGAGGATGACTGGGTATCGGCGCTCAAAAACCTCCGCATCGGTGATGCGGGTGTTTGTCATATGTGTATGAACTCCTGAGGTCCCGTCCCAATCGGGTCCCTACGGGACTGGTCAACCGCGAATTCGGAATACTGTAATATGGAAACTTACTGCTCCGCTACCGCCGGCAATTGTCTCATAGTAGCCAAATCCCTTGACATGATCGCCGCCATCTTGGCTTCCACCATATCCGAACGTAAGATTGTTGCAATCACCTTGACTAGCTGCGCATGCTTTGAATGCTTTCAAAACCACATCTGTGATGCGCTGGCTCTATTCACGACAATTAGTTAATGACAAACTGAGAAGGGTCAAAGTAGGAAACATACCGTCAAGACATTCCCACCGACTACCGCTGCGCCATCGCTCGGGCTTAGGAATGAATGCCTCGGAATCTTAACATGCACTGGCTTTAGGCATCCTTGGTTCAGAGGAATATCCTGCGAGATCAAACACCGCAGACAGTAGATGATGGCCGAGTAAGTGACTGCCTCAGGAGCATTCATATTCCCGTACATCTCCGGTCCAGTGCCCTCAAAGTCGAATTCCGCTTCTCCCTTCTCTGGGTCGATTTCAACTTTGAGGCAAATCGGACTTCCGTCATCCATGTGCTCTTTCGCTACTAGTTCTTTGCCCTCAAATTTCTTGTAGATGCTCCTCAGCAGATTCCTTACAGAGGCCTCAGCGTTGTTCTGGATGGAGATCATGTAAAATTGGACAACGTCCTCGCCGTAGTCCTCTATCAGTGTAGAAATTAGGTTGATTCCCTTCTGGTTTGCTGCCACCTGAGCTTTGAGGTCATTAATATTGTCCGCAAGGCATCTTGTACCGCTGCATCCAGGATATTGTGCAGGCTCCTCGAGAAGAAGCTCCGTTATTCGTTCCTCATCAAAAAGGCCCTCAGATACCAACTTCTCCGACTTGATAGCTGCACCCTCCTGATAGAGCTCACGGGAGTGAGGTGGCATGGAGCCGGGAAGAATGCCGCCAATGTCCGCATGGTGGGCTCTCGATGCCACGTAAAAGATGATCTTATCGCCACTAAATGCGGGAGTGATGACTGTGATATCTGGAAGATGGGTACCCCCAAACTCGGGATGATTAGACACAAGAACATCGCCCCTCTTGAGCTTGCCTTTCCACATAGCCGCCTGGGTTCTGACGCACGTTGACATGCTACCCAAATGTACAGGCAAGTGGGGAGCTAGAAAAATTAGCGAGAGAGCTTGTGACAAGGAAGAAATGCCCACCATTAGCAACCAATCCACCATCTTCATCGAACAACGCACAACTATAGTCTAGTCTCTCCTTAACATTGGTACTGACACTGGTCTTTTGCAAAGCTCTACCCATCTGCTCGGCAATTGCCATAAACCTGTGTGCAAATATGCTCAACATGATAGGATCTACCTCCTTCGTGCTTATCTTTCGTGGTCCCGCCTGCTGCTCATCCGCATCACCAAGGTTAATTACTACGTGGGTTTCAATAACCAGTCCCGTGGCCCCCGGCGTAACCACAATAGTCTGCGTCCCATCAGCTAGTATGGCGGGCCCTTGAACCTTCTCGCCAACAGTCAAATCGCTGAGCCGGTAAAGTGGAGTTTCCCGCCGGCCTCCCTCAAAGTACACATTCTTGATGCTATGACGTTTTGACTGATTAACTGGGATAGGGTTGATTGTTCTCAATTGTTGATCAACTGTTTTCTCCAACCCCCGGAAGCTCTTCCCGATCCCTCTAACACGAATATCGTCTACGATGATGTCTCGGTTAGGAAGTGTGAAGCCAAATTCTTGCTCGTGCTGCCTCACAAAAGCCTTGCCGAATTCATGTTCTTCGCCATCGAATTCCCCCTTTTGGGGGCGGACAACCATGAGGGCTGACTCGGTTCCACGGTACCTCATGTTGAGGTATTCTTCATGAACGATGTCCTTCTCATCAAAACCCTGCTCAAGCAGAACGCCAGCTGCCTTTGCCTTCAAATTCTCCAGTCTGCTAACAAAGCCGGCCTTTTGCTCCTTGCTAAATACCGCGGAGCTGGGTTCCTGGACTTCATGAACAACGTCCGCTAATGCCATTCCATAGGCCGACAATACTGAAGAGTACTTGTGGATCAGGATTTGACGGATACCCAAGCTTTCCGCGATTGCAACAGCATGCTGACCTCCCGCACCTCCGAAGGTAGAAAGCCTGTGGATGGAGGTGTCGTACCCTTTAGCTTCAGTCAAACTTCTAATCGGCCTGGTCATGGACTCGTTCGCAATCTTGATAAACCCATATGCAACCTCTTCTGGAGACATGGGTTTGTTCCCCTCCTTGGCGCATAATTCTCCATTAATCTCCTCGGTCAGCTCTTTGAATAATTCCTCGCTCGCAGACTCATCGAGAGCTTCGTTTTCACTCTTTCCAAAGATCTTCGGGAAGAATTCCGGCAGTAGTCGACCGAGGAACAAATTGGCGTCTGTCACAGTCAAGGGACCGCCCTTCCTATAACAGGCAGGGCCAGGATGAGCACCAGCTGATTCGGGTCCAACTACAAACAGCCCATTTCTCCAGAACAACCGAGAGCCACCACCTGCCGCCACAGTATTGATATCCAATTGAGGGCTCTGTATGGTAATACCGGCAGTAGTAGTCTCAAAGACATGCTCGTACCGCCCTGAGCCATATCTTGAAACATCCGTGGACGTTCCACCCATATCGAAACCGATTACCGGTATCTTGGTTTCAGGGTCATATGACGTTAGGGCATACCCGACTACACCCCCAGCAGGGCCCGAAAGGATGGCTCTGAGGCCAGAGAACTTGCTGACGTCTACCAAGCCTCCGTCACTCTGCATAAATTCGCATCTGGCGCCTTTACCACCCCCCTTCCGCACACTCGCCCTTCCTAGACCTCCGGCAAATCCTTTTTCAAAACCTGAAATATATCTCTTAATTTCTGGGGTCAAGTACGCGTCTGCAGCCGCGCTGGTGGCTCGAGGAACCAGCTTGATCATTGGCATCAACTGAGATGAAAGGCTGATATGCGAGAACCCAATTTCTTCAGCAATTTTGCCGATAAGCTGTTCATGGTCTGGAAATGTATAGGAGTGCATCAAGCAAACAGCAATTGACCGGAATCCTTCATCGTATAACCGTTGAAGATCCTTTCGGATGGAACTCTCAGTAGGCCTTACGAGAATACGGACAGCCTCACCAGATAGACCACGCACAAGATCAGGGTCATTGGTCTTGGAAACATCCGTAATCTCGCGATCCGGATGCTCAGCGTAGTCTTCAAGAGTGACTCGTTCGTTTATCTCAATGACCTGTTGGTAGAGAACCCCAGGTTTACGGATAGCGAGGTCGAAGATCTTTGGACGAGACTGATTTCCTGAAAAAATGTGGGTCAGCCTTGTGAACGGCCTGCTAACCGGGAAGCAGGTGCCAACCGATAACCAAACAATCCTTGAACCCTTTTGTAGTGATCAATACGCACTTTTCTCCCTTTCGTTCGAGTAGAGCATTCGTAGCCACCGTTGTCCCCATTCGTATTGATTCTGCAGAAACAGTGTTTAGTCCTTAGCTAGGCTAAGAATCTAGTGATAGACTAACCAATTTTCGAAGTATCAAGTGGATCTCCACGTTTGATCTTCTCTCCGGTGAATTTTTCCATTAGCCTCCTGATACCTTCTAGCGGAGCATCGTCGTAATTGGCGGGATCCACAGAGAGAAGCTTGATAAGAACATCATCTTCAAGCTTGCCGGTACCGGGATTCCCGACACAATCCGTGAAGGTTCCGCCACGCTTTAGCAGTCATAAGGTCAGCCAAATACCGTATCAATTCCAAAAGCATGAATCACCTCATGGGAGAACACAGACATCAATAGCAATTCTAATTCCTTTCCACATCTCGACAACTGTATCCAATCTCAATGTCTAAAACGAAAACTCCAGACGGAAAACTAGGAAAGTTTATAAGGAAAATTTCCTTAAGAATTACCAATATCCAATGCAAATGCTTTTACGTGAGGGAACCCTTGAAATTAATCAAAAGCAAGCAGGCTAAAAAAAAGGAAACCGGATGTTTGCTCACCCGTTTCCCCGGAATCGAGTGAAGAAAGAAAAAAATGAGGAGAAGACCTAGGGCCACGGAAAATAAATAAGTAACTTAAAAGGGAGACTGAAATCCAAAGGGTCTACCGGTACTTTTATGAAATAGCCGACGAGAAATCGAAGATGTTTGAGGAGGGGCTCCTCCTTCTTCCCCACCACGGAAAATATGACGTTATTAATAGCCGCCGAGAACGACGCTTTTTCCTTTGGACTTTCCTAAGTTACCGCACCGCATCCAGCATCCGTTCGTTATCGATAAGCAAGTGGACCGATGATGAGGGGAAGTTGGGATTGTGATGCTTGGCTTAAAATACCGATAGGTTTATCACGTGAGAGTATATCAACTAAGACGAATCATTTTGTGTCTATTAGCTCTTAAAGAACCACCCCCCCCCCCTGTTGATGGACTCCCACCCCGTCGATCGCCATCAGAATAAGGCTGGATTTTCGCTCCACGGCCAGCTGAGCGAGCTAGGAGGGGCCCGAGATGCTTGGGCTTGACTTGAAACTGATAGCTGCATTAGACTACAGTATCATACTAGTACTTAAGGTATTTTAGTCTGTTTCTGGACAGGGAAGGAGCCCCCGGGTACTCGAGTACTGTGCCCGGAGCCTGGGTCCTTACTCGAGTACAGTGCCTAGAGCCTTGCTATGGCGGAGAGCCCCTAAGGGGAAAATTCTCCCAGCGTTTACTTCACGGAGGGCTTCATACTTTTTTCCAGGGCTAACAAAATGGTGGATTTCGTGGCCTGATAATTTTGGCATCTTGCCTTTTCTCTATTTATCGGTGCTGGTGCCGTAATCATTGTGGCGCACATTACCTGAGCTTCCTGTGCGGTGCGGTGCGGTATTGTAACATACTGTTGCGGAGTACTACATTTAATGTGAGGCTTTTACGGAGCTCGAGCCGTAGAGCATTTAGGCTTACTCTCCCACCTGGGTCCAGCATTTGGGGTCAATGGAGAAGAAGGTAGTCTCTTCTAATTATATCATTAGGTCTCCTCGGCGCGACGGACCGAGAGCGCCGGTAGGAGCCCAGTTTTGAGTCTTGGGATGGGTACCGATGCTGCAGTTGTCACGAAAACTAGGGGTTCCTAACGATATACCGGCAGCCGGCACTCAGCATAGTAATACCGCCTTAGTCAAACTGGCGAGATTCCAGTAAGTTGAAGTGGGCTGAGGTAAATCGTCCAATACAGTCCAAAATAGGTCTAGTTTTAGCCAAAAAGGGTTAATTTTAGACAGATTCCAGAGAAAACTCTTATTTCAACGTTTCTTTCAACGCACTGTACGAGTACAGGGTCCGGCAAGAAGTTATTGCATAGTTATTTAAGGTTGACTGGCCAGCTACAGTACAGTATATCTGTCTGCGGGTTAATTTTTCCCTACCCCTGTGCTGCTCGAGGATGCATGCGAATCTCGCTAGTTTATTGGCATCATCGGTAGGGAGTCTGTTCTGTCAGTAGGGCACTGTACTCGAGCATGGTGCCAGAGACCAGACTCTCACTGTGAAGCTTGTGGCAGTGTACCAACTCCCAGTGAATACTCATCCTCCTGCCGTTTGTGAGAGAAATATGTCTCAGGACGTCGAAGTTTCCTCTTTGAGTAACGCGTCCTCCGTTTTGCTGATATTTTCCCCCGCCCCTACACATAGTAGCTTATCAAATACCGGTATCTGAGATGGCTAGCCCTAAATCCTGCACGTCTCACCGAGCGGATGGACATCGAGCCTGGATCTCGGGATACCGATATTCAGACATCTTACCCACTACACCGGTACCGGTACTAGTAGTCCATCTCCGGCATCTCAATCTCCAGCATGTTTTCGACCACTATAAATTAGCTTCTAGGTAATAGTAATAGTTATAATAGTACATAATATTAGACGCACGATCAGACACATTCAAGACAAAGACACTTAAACCGTTTCTACTAAAGGTCTCCTCCTTACATGAGATAAGCCATCTCCTATCCTTCAAAACGCAAGCACTAGATCATCACCCGCGGCTCTGCTCGTCCATCAAATCACAACGCGACGACGCGAGTCTTGGCACCTAGACCCTAACCCCCCTCATCTCCTTGCCTCCTTCCTTCCTTCTTATCACCACACTATCTTCCATTGCTGTGATCAAAACAAACAAACAATTTTTGCCTTTTACCATTATCATCGCCACCACCGCAAGTTTTCCATCTTCCGCTTCCTACCACCACACTCGTTACCCAACAAACGAAAAAAAAAGCACAAGACAGAATGCCAACCGAAACAACAGCCACCCGCCTAGCTACTCTAAAAGCGCAGGCCGCAAAATCCTATGCTCAGAAGGACTACTCCGCCGCCTCTGACTTTTACGCACAAGCATGTGAACTCCAGTCTAGTATCAATGGGGACGATAACCCACAGAACGCGCATTTACTATACCTATACGGACGTTCGCTGTTCCAGGTTGCGCTGACGAAGAGCGATGTTTTGGGTGGGAAGCCGGCGGAGGAGCAAGACGAGAAGGAGAAAAAGGGTGGAAAAGGCAAGGGTAAGGGGAAGGATGCTAGTAAAGTGGAAGGGGAAGGGGGAGATGGGAAGCTGAAAGCTCCGGCACCTGGAGTTGGCGCTAAGGGGGGATTCTTTTCATTTACGGGAGATGAGAATTGGGATGATTCTGAGGAGGAGGAGGGTGAAGGTGCGGATGCTGAGGAGGAGGATGGGGATGCGGAGAAAGAAGGCAGTGATGATTTTACGCTCGCTTGGGAGATCTTGGACTTTGCTAGGGTATTGTTTTTGAAGCAGCTTGGGTCTTCCGCTCCCTCCGATGAGTCTACCGGTGGTGAAACTACCCCTGCTAAAGTTGCTGATGTCCCAACCACCGGCACCGACGAGTCCAAACCCATCGTCCAAGAAACTACAACCGACACCTCCGATGACCCAATAACCTTAGTTCCCAATCCCGACTCTGCACCCCCTACCACCTCTACCACCTCTACTTCTGCTGAAATCAAACCCGACATCAAAACCCTCCAAACCACCTTAGCAGATACCTACGACCTCCTAGGCGAAGTCTCTCTAGAGTCCGAGTCCTTCCCACAAGCCGCAAAAGACCTTCGCTCCTCTCTAGAGCTAAAGCTTGGGCTATACCCCCCCGCATCAACCCTCATTTCCGAAGCACACTTCAAACTCTCACTCGCCCTCGAATTCGCTGCCGCAGGCGAGGACGTTACTGATGACCACCGCCGCAAAGGGCGTGAGGAAGCAGCAGTGCAGATGGAGCTCGCGATAGCAAGCTGTCGCGCTAGGATTGCTAAGGAAGAGGCAGAATTGAAGGAACTTGGCGCGGATGGAGATAAAGATGGCAAGGCGAGGAAGAGTCTCAAAGAAGCAAGGGAGATGGTGGGGGAGTTGGAAGTCAGGGTTTGTTCCCCTTGCCTCTTGCTATCGCGTTATAGCTAACAGTCGCGTTGATAGCTTGCCGACCTACGCTCGGCGACACCACCGCCTACACTAGCAGATGTTCAAGACGATGACCAGCTCCAAGGAATTCTCGGCCAAATCCTTGGTGAAGATCCTGAAGAAGCAAGGAAGAGGATTGCAGAGGTTGTCGGGCGCGCGAATGATCTATCAGGGTTGGTTCGGAAGAAGCCTGCTCCTGCGCCTGCGGAACCAGCAACTGCTGCGGCGGGGACGAGCACAGTCGTTGTACCAACTAACGGCGGAAAGAGGAAGTTGGAAGACGTAGTAGAGGAGGAACCCGTCGAAGAGCTCGAAATACCCAAGAAAGTGAAGTTGCAGGATGAGGCTAAGCCCGAAGCTGAGGCTGAGGTGGAGGAGAAGGTTGAAGCTGGGGCCGAGGTGGAGCCTTAGTTTGAAAATCTCTCCCGTTTTGTAGTTTTAGCTTTAGGGTGGATGGGTGAGGTTTTCTGTTTTTTGCCTCTTTTCGCTTTAGTTCGTCTTTCTTTTCCTAAGGCTAGTTTACGTTGCTTGCATGAATATGAGGCTGTGTGGGTGGGGCTAATTTGCTGGACCGGGAGATTGGAAATGAAGGAGCAAAAAAACACGCCTTGCTAAGTGAGATGTATTGTACGTTAGGTTTTATGATAGTGGAGCCTCGAGATCAGTGCTGTGCTCTCTTATCTCAGGGTGTGTGATGGTACCTGTGACTGGCTGGGTGAAAGTTGTAAGAAGGGATTTGAGGCCGGGGTTCTAGTTGAAGAATAGCAAGAAACGGATTATTAGGTTCCAGACGTGTGGACCCATTAGGCATGTTAGTTGATTCTATCCCGGGGCCGATACCTTATTAATTCGCAAGAACTCCGGTGATCATAAGTCCTTTTTTTTTTTTTTTGTTAAATCCTCGAGGTAGTCCTAAGTCCAAGTTACGGAACTAAGCACCAATTTGGTTGGGGTCTTGGCGGCAGTGCTGGGAGAAGGGGTCAATGATTTGACTACTTGTACTAGCACTGGTACTCAGTATAGGCATCGGCATATCGGTACGTTTACAAAGTTACTGTTTCTCACATCACTTGCAATGGCCACTAGCCAAGCCCGTACTCAGAAGAACTTTAAGTTAACTTAAATAACAAACAACCGCCTAACCATTCCGAACTGTCTATCTCTATCCATCGCCACCTCCCTACATATTCGCCTTCCTCGCAATATCCAACGCCTTCTCCAGCCTCTGAATCCTATATTTAACATCCGTCCTACGCACGTTCGTCTCATAATCATCTGCCACGAGCCCCGCCAACTCTCCCTCTCCAAGCGCGCTAACCTGCTCACTACCAAAGCATTTAACGGATCCTTCCCTACCAAGCAAGTACCTCTCAACAACCTGGTTGACGACATTGTCCGCAAACCTCCTAATCGCTATAGAATAGTAGCACTTGAGGATATCATGAATCTCGTAAACTGCCTGATCCTCAATACTTAGATGCGCGAACTCGGCCAGGCTGAGGACGGTAGAGTAGGGGGCTCCAGTGGTGTTGTTGTAAACTTTATCCACGAAGCCACGACTACGTAGGCGTGCCTCCAGCCGCCGGAGGCGTGTCTCCTGGAGTGTTGTTGGGAAGGTGGCATTGATGGTTTGTAAGGTCGATGTTAACTCATCCGCCAATATCGTCGCGAGCTGCGACTGAGCAGCCGAAATAGAGGACTCAATCATGGGGTTCACTTTTGCAAGGATCCTGGGTAGGACGGTTTCGTCCTCGACCTTCTTTTTGTATAAGTCGATGCTAAATTCCCTAACGATCCTTGCTGTGGTGGCAAGGTGCGATTCGGAGATGGTATTCCAGGCGATGCACTGCTGGCGGAAAAGCGACTTGACAACCTCCGGGTCTACCGTTCCGGGCAGGCACGCACCGCGGGATTCCCGGTACCAGTTGCGGATCCAGGTGTATATCGGCTCCGTTTGTGCGCCCGCAGCATTGGGGTGATTGTAGTCTGCGTCGAGCGTATCGTCGACCGCGCGGAAGGGCATGAGGTACCCCTCCTCCTTCAGTGCTTTTGCGAACCGCTCATTGGCGTTGAATATATGCATCCTAAGCTTCAACGGATCGTCGCTGGGTGTACCGGGATCATACGTGCCCGCCAGAGCGCGATCTACCGCTACCTCATACTGATTCACAATCTTCGTTAGGTAAACCCTTTGCTCGGTCGGTGTCTGCCGCGCAGGTCCGAACTCGGCCAGCTGGGCTTTGCTCTCCGCAAGCCTCCCCACGATCTCTATCACTAACGTCGGGAATTCCTCGCGGATATGGTCGTATAGGAGTTTTCCCAGGAAGGTTTTTAATGGCTTGATCCCGACCTGGTTGCGCTCGAGTTCGCACCAGGGATCGGTTTTAAAGAATTTTTCTTCATTCAGGTGGCGCTCTTCTATTGTTACCCCGTTTTTGATGTCCTTTGCTGAGCGGTTCTTGACTGCGAACCAGCCGTGCTTCAGGTTTTCCACTTCGTTTTTGAGGATGCGCAGGACCTGCCGGTTGATGTAGTTAGATGGTGGGGGATTAGTGGTAGTTGGGGGAGGGAGGGAGGACTTACACCGCCTTCTTCACCAGACTGGAGAGCGTCGCATTTTGTCACTACTCCTACGGTCCTGGAACCAGTTGGGTCTGCCGCCCGGGCCATTCTGAATACTTCTTGGTTGGCAAGGTTGTTTCGTCCGTCCATGACCGCCCTGACCCCTTCATTAGCCCTTACTCACTCCCCATAATGACCAGACCTATTAAATAAACTCACATAATAATAGTCCGACGATCTGTGATATAGCTCTCAATTAAATCCCGAATAATCACCGAATCCTCCCTGGTCTGATACCTAGTCGGATTGTGAAACAAACCCGGAACATCCACAACACTAAGGTGGGGGTGGTCCGGCCCAGACAATTCTACTTTAAGCACATGATTCGAGAACCTCTTTTCGAGATCATCGATATCCTCAGTGCCAGGTTTCGGCAACCCCATACGCTCCGCCGCGTCGCTGAGAAGTGTAGAGAACTGATCAACGCCGAAATCGCTGTTGTTGGCTGTGTACCTGAAGGCGGCTAGGTAGGCGCGCTGCGTCTCATTACCCTGAGCTTCGGGGCCCGGGATGATGGAGACTTTGACGCGGGACTGCTCAGAGGGTGCGCGGCGCAGGACAATTTGAGTTGCGAAGCGCGTGCATAGCTCGCTGGCTATCGGGAAAGCGAGCCCGGTTAGGCCTTCTAGTAGGGAGGACTTTCCCGAAGATTGGTCGCCGACTACTACTAGCTAATTTTTTTTCATATCTAGGTTAACACATGTTGGCTCGGTTGGAGGGGAAAGGGAAGAGGTGTTACCTGCGGTAGCGGAATGTCATCGCTGATACCCAACTCCCTCAGCGAGTCTATGATACTTAGTAGTTTCACACGTTCTTCGCTGTCGAAGCTCCCTGCGCTCTTCCCCCACTTCATGTCGGAGGCTTTTTCTTTTTCCTGCGGGGGGGTTAGAGACCGTGGAGAACGCGGTGTTGGTGGTGTTAATAGTGGTGTTAATAGTGGTGGTAGAGTCGGCGGCGGAGAAGGTGGAGAAGGTGGAGGAAGGGGTGATGACGGTGATGACGGTGAAGCGGGCGCAATCACCTTGCGGACTACGGAGAATGCTGAGGACAGTATTTTGACTACTTTGCTGGATGGTGGGTTTTCTAATGTGAGTGATGGAGGGCTAGGGACTATATATATGCCTTTTTCGCTCGTTCATTTATTCATTTAGGCCTCTGGCCTTAGTCTACCGGCATCTAACCAACCGTCCATGAACTGCAAACGGCTAGGCAATCAACCCAGCTTTCAAACCTGGCTCGGACTTTAGTATCCGTCGAGAGGTAGAAAGTGTTGCCGCAAGTACAAGAGGCGTAGTATCGCGCAGTACCGATGTGTTGTTTGGTACAATTATTTAGGCGCCTTCCGTGCCGACTGTCGTGTACTCTACTTAGGCCGCCAGTACCCTCCCTTTAGGCCTCCCGCATACATGCAAACACATACGGTAGGCTAGAGAAAAGAAAAAAAGAAAATAGAGTAAGACGGAGGGATTCCCCGCGTAACAAGCGGCGTTCCTGGTGCGTAGTGTGCGAGTAGAAGTGCAGGTTTCAGGCACCATTGCATTGCATTATCGGTAGTCGCGCTACCGTACTACGCGCCTAACAAACATCGAGTTAACTTACGATCGAAACCCCAGAGTTAGCACCATGAGTAGCCAAAGAAGCGAGATTTCAAAAGTAAGATTAGTAATTGTAATTCAAAGATTTTTTCTGTCAACTTTGTTTAAGTCGAGGGTAAGTGCTCGGGGGTGTGTGTTTAAGGCACGAAGTGAGTGATTTTGTGTCCAATGAGAGTGTATGGGAAGTTAATACTTTCGAAGATTTGCTGCAGGTTCTATGGTTCGTTGTCGGCTATCCATTTCCTGATATGGTTTCGTTAGGTTGGTGTTGGGGTCGGGGTGGTTGCATAGCATGATAGATTTTACTTATCCTCCGCAGGGGAGAATATCGGCATAGCTAACAAGGAATTGCATCCAGCCACCTGATAGGATAGCAGAGACGTCAATGATTTTTCTCCCATGTTAAGGTTATCTGCCGTCTCCGCAGCTTTGACATGAAATATTTTATCATAATATTATCGCATGATACCTGAGGAATTGTTGATGATTGTATAGGTTATTTTGGGTCTCCCCTCGTTTATGTTTTTCACTAGCTTCTACTTCTTAGCTGGACCTTTTCTGCGTAGCGTTTTGATTTTCTATGAGGGAAACGAATGCAATTTGATTGACTATAAAGACAAGATGAGAGAGCGAAGATGTGAACGAGTAAAGACTGATAATTGAATAAGACAATAAGGAAAAACATCATGCTTTTATCCTATGAAAACGAGACGACAAGAAAGCGATTAGAAAAACTTTTCCTCCACACGATACAAGCTACTGGTAGTCGGTAACAGGAGTGCCCCAGATCTTGTTGGTGAGACGAGATGAAACAGAAACTAATGCAGGATAGATGAGGGACTAAACATGAATCAACGGCTCAGCTGACGGGTTTCAACATAACGAGTTCTCTAACCAGCTTTTATTAGAAAACGATATACCGAGTGAGAAAATTTAGCTGTATCTACGCCGCCTCTGTTAAATCTTGTCAAAACTTTAACATAACCTCAGTAAACTTGAAATTAGGCGCTTTGGAGTAGGAAGAAGTAGTATCTATTCTGCTCTCAGTTCCTACTGCACATTTCGTTCACGGAGAACCCCTAGAAAATTAAAGCCTTTATCAGAGTTATCCCGCCGGTTTTCACGAATTGGCGTCCGATGTGGGCTAGGTCATGGCATCGGAGGGCTGCTAACCACTGTAATCGCTTGTTTTCGTTCTGAATCGGATATTTTAGGTCTTAGTAAGTGTTTTATTTTAGGAGATATCATACCTCCTTCGGTTTTCTCTTTTCCGTGGGATGGAGTTCTGCGTATTTCGGCTTCGGGATTGGGTTTGGGGGTGAAATCCAAGTCCGCTCTTTTATGATCTTGGGAGATAATTTATGAAGGATACCACGTTTTTGAGTGCTCACTGCTGGACTTAACATTTGTTATTTGCGAAATCAATTTCAACGAGAGTTGTGGGGCAATGAATTTTAGGCTCGGCGATTATCTATTTGGCTTGTTGAGAACAGAAGCTGGAGAGCAAGGGTGCTTCTGAATCATTTGAACCTGTAATATTATAGTAAGATGGAGATAACAGACTCTATGCTTTAGATTGAGAACACTAGCAAGACACCGAGCCTCGTACCCGTCTGCAATTAGGAAAATTTAACTCTCCCATCACTTTTCTTTCGAAGCTCGGCAGGAATCCGGTTGGGGATAAACATCACAAGCGCTCACTCGAGGCGACAATCCGTCTAGAAAAGATTTCCTGCCCTTTGGGACCGGTTCATGTTTTCTTGTTTGTCGTATCTTAACTTCAGCTGGTTACCTGTCGTTGATATTTGTCGGGGCAGCAGAGCTATTAGATGCGATGGTTCGTTGGGCGAATTTAGTTATTTTTTCCCCCAGGGCCAGGGCCCCGGCGCAACTGCGATACGCAATCGGGGGTGTTGGATTATGGCACTGCAGGGGCCATGGCGTGCACCGCTGTCGATGGCTCGTATTCCGACGGCTCCCTTTGGCTGTTCTTTTTGGAGAGCGTAGGTTGACAACTTTTCTATGGTATAGAATGGCTGGTTTCTCCCATAATTTTTTGCAAACGCCATTCCTTATATCGCTCTCGTAACCTTAGTTTTTATGTTTTACGCAAAATACGACCCCCAGTGGTAATATATATTCTATCTATCATACTATACTATATCGAGAGTACTTTACGAGAAAGTGAGGTTCTCAGGTTTGACTATGGAGATGACGGGACTGAACTCCTTCATTGAACGTCGCTCTCACATCTCCGCCGCTGAGAGGTTAATACAGCATGTACTATCAAAGTGTGACTGTCAGATCTTCGTCTTTTGTGGCCATCTAACGATAATGCGGCGGGGGGGGGGGGGAGTCTCTTGCTTGTATCGCACACTCATAACAGAGATTTGAGCTCCTTGTAACCCTATCCTCCCTTCTATCATCCACCATAAAAACCGTGCTTCCCTCTCCCTAGGGTCTTGGATATTTCCAACACTGACCTTCCCCTTCTTCTCTCCTCCTCCCTCTGCCCTCCCCCCCTTCTTCCTCCACACTCTTGTCCCTCCCTTCAGTCTTACCTATTTATAAGCCGCATCCTTACAAACTCCTCCCAACACTTTTCATCCTCCATCATTTCCTCCCCCCTCAGTCACCTTTTGTAATGTCAAGCTGGTCCTCTAGCGCTTCTCCCAGCAAAACTACTGTGATGGATTCAAGCCTCCCATCCTTCAACGATATTTTCATCAAAGCGATGGCTTCCTCCAGCGCACCTTACCCCGACTTTACCGCAAATTACGAAATGTCTCTCGCTGCAATCTTTGCCGATTTTCCCGAGAAACCGAGAGATTTCGGCGAGGTTAATCATATCCTCTCCAAGACCGCAAAGATGATATTCGATGCGACTGATTCCTCTACCTTGATCGACGGGGTCGAAACTTATAGGAAAATTGCCGACAGATGTTTAGACTGTATCAAGGGATTGACGGACAACCTAAACCTTAGCGCACATGAGATCAAAGATTGTTGGGCTAGGGCTTCACGCTTCGAGCAAGAAGCCGAAGAAAATAGTCAAAAGCTTCAAACAGCAAAGAATACGCTCGATCACCAGGTTAAACACATTTCAAGTATCGCCCAAGCCTGCAAGAAACAGGATGAGCTACTGCAGGAGTATATGTCTGAACGTGAGCACGAAAAGACCAATTATCGCTGGCTGACCGAATTGAAGGACCTGTATAACAAATTGGAGGCAGATCATAAGCATTGTGAACAGCGATTCAAGGCATTTGGTGAAATGTTGAAGGATAATCAGGAGCTTAAAAAAGAGGTGCAAGACCTGAAAATTGAAAATGCCCGACTCACGGTCGAGAATTATACCCACGAAGCTGCGGCCGATCTCGACAAAAGCTCTACGGTCCAAAAGTCTTCAGAGCGCTTTCCGAAGGCTTACTCAGTTAATGTCGATTTCCCCGGGCATCTCTCGATTGTCGAAGGTGTTGGTTCGGCTGGGTTTCCTGAAGCGTTACTATCAATGACCATCGGACTGAAGAGGACGGATCCCGGGGCTGCGAAATTGCCGGGACTAGATAAACAGAAGAGAAAGTGGAAGAATGGAATGGATACCCCCTCGCTCCATGTGTCGAGGGAGGCGCCCGGTGTTCATAGCACAGCTTCAGAGGCGAACTCAAAGAGTTCCGCGGATGCTGCGGGAGTTTCCCAAAAGATGCCGAGAATTCTAAAATCAATGCCGTTAACCTCAGAGAAGGCACCGAACACCAGTGGGGCAATTTCAAAAAAGAAATTGAAGGAACCAAAAGAAACCCCCGAGGACACCTCTAGGAAAGACGGATCTAGTGGGAAATTCATTACCAGCCAAACTCCTGAATCCCGGTGTGTAGTGCTCACGAATTTCCCCCAAGGCACAAAACCCTCGGATTTGTGCCGAATCATCCGCGGGGGGAAGATTGAGCAAATTCTCGTCGAGGTCCACTTTGGCAAGCCTATGGGTCTTATCTACTTTTTCCATGAGAGACACGCTCTCGCCTTCCATGAGTGGGTCTTGAGATCCCCAAGACTCCACATCAACAATGTCCCAGTTGATTCGAAGCTACTAGAAGTGCGTAAGGCTGCTAATGTTAGCGTCGCCGAAGAGTCCAGAGTGATTAGAGCCCGTGTCAATCCTGGAGTCTGTAGAATTGAATTAATCCAGGAGTTCACTAGACTTGCGCCAAAGTTACAAATACCTCCTGCCTCTTTGCAAACAATCGACATGACTGAAACCACCAATGGAACTGTCTGGGCTGACTATGCCTTCGATGGCAGAATCGATGCAAAGAAATTCCTCAAAGGGATCATGGACGGTGGAGTGAACGTGAAAGGTGCCACTTACGGAAAGGATCAATGCGAGGATCCTTTTCACCAAGGAGTTCAAGCCAAGAATTGGAACGTTGGTTCCAACAACAAACTGGCAAACCAAGGAGCTACCAAGGAGTAGCAGCTCCGCCGTGAGAAACAGAGAAAGTAGATGAGAAGATAGTATGTAAATTTTTCCCCTCCTCCTTTAATAGAAGTGTATTCACTTTTGAGCCCGTTTTTCTGACATCTTTTTTTCTACAAAAGTTAGCTCTTGTTAGTAAATGTTACACCTGCTGGGACGGTAGTGGTGGATCGACAGTTGGGGCTATTTTTCTTTTCATGTGGTCACCTTTTTCTTCATATGTTTCCCGTAGGCTTTGCTTGACATACCGAGATTGTTCCTAAAACAAACAAAATTTGGACAAAATCATTGAATTTTGCTCCTTCATTTTCTACCTAGTGCTATAAAGTTGATAGAAAGGGGCGGTGAGACCAGTTCGCTGATATGTTTGATTGTTTGTTACGTACTTTGCCAGAAACTGTCCGGTGCGCCCCCTCCTTCGTAGCGTTAAAGCACAAAAGCAAAGGTTGTCTAATTATATCCATCTTCAGCTAAATAAAAGGTCCAGTCCTCTCACTAGACGTACTATAGTATCGGCGAGAGAATGGGAGATACTTGTGTAAAAGTTAATAAGAATTGAATTTCGAGACCCTGCATGAGAGTCAGATAATCGACAGTTGCCTGGGGAAACAACATGAAAAAACAAATCCGTGTAAAAATATATTGGGGACCTCTATGCTAAAAAACTAGCGGGTCAGTATGTTTGGGACACTACACTGCTGACGCTGAAATAAAGGCCGTTTTTCAGAGACGGGAACCCGTGCTGACAGCTGGCCCTCCCAAATGGTACAGTATGACCACTACTGCAGCATTGTTTGCATTCTATCACGCGGACATGGGCAATCACTCGAGGGATTACCTGAGCCTAGTGTTGAAAATATTCGATCTGGAGGTAATGATTAACGGTGGAGGTTTTATGCAGCGGAGTGGAACGGATTAAGTGGAGACAAAAAATTTGTATTATGCGGAGATGAGGATCATAATCGATTGTGATAAGTTGAAGAAAGGAAAGACTGGAGGAAAGTTGTGTGTAGAGAGAAAGAAGAAGAGAAAGGACAGGAAGGAAAGAAAAAGAAACAAACAGGGGTGTGAAAACTTTTTGGGTCCTTTGACTAGTGCGTACGCGTACCAGTGTGGCCTTGTAGAGCGGGCACATCCCGCATCGGGTGCGGCCATAACACTATGATTTCCAACACCTAGCCAACCCGTTGCGTTGCTAGCGCCGAGGTCGTTGCTGGTAAGGGATTCATGGTTTGTGGATTAGCTGGGGGGCTATCCGAGAAAACGATGAGGCCCAAGAGATAGGCGAATTCTCCATCCCAATCCATGATGGTGGGAGGCTGCGGGACTTTCGTCGCGCCCCAGGCGTTAGCAGCAGTTTCTTTGGCGGGGACAGCCAATGATGAGAGGGATCCGCTGACCCCGTTTCCGGGTCCCAAGCCCACCTCCCATTTTGGTTCTTCCTTGGTCGAGGTTCCCACGGGGTGCTTCAATTCTTCGTGCTGCATTGCTCTGTTGGCGGCCCGGCCACGGCCTTTTGGCCCCCTATCATAATCACATTTTAGCCCTCGAAAGCAGGCAGATATCTGCAGTCCAGTCAGGCCTGGCGAGTAAATCACTTAAAGCCGCACTATGGCCCACAGCCAGGCCTGGCGTGCCACCAAAAAAGCCCAGGCCGGCCGGCCGGACTGGCCGCTTGAGAAAATTGGGTGGGGGGAGGAGTGTCAGGATGGCCTAGGAAGCCGTCTATTTCTAGATATTCAGTACTCGATTTTTTTCCCTTTTTAGTTTGCAGGGCTAAGAATATGTGATGATAAAATATATTAGAAGCTACTTTCCGATAACCGCAGGTGAGTTGAATTAATTTTCCTTCTGGCGGTTTCGCTTATCCAAAATCCAAAATTTAATATTGGAATGTTATGGCGGTTTCAGCGCTTATGGGCCCCTACCCTCGTCCCATCCAAGGGACAATTAAAAATTTGGCACAAAATTCGGTTTGTCTGTATTGCACCTTCCCGCCCGAACCTACCCTACGATACCAGCTATTTTCCAGACAGCAAGGTATATTCATATGCAAAAGTTTAAGGCGGTTTGGCTCACCCTCGTTTGAGCAGTCCCTCGCCCAAAAAAACACTCGCCAAAACTTACGAAAAGAGTTCTGCAATCGACCGTCTGCCAAACGGTCCAGTGAGGAAAAATCATAAAGTGAGGAAAAATCATAAAATGAGTCTTGCAAATGCCCATCTACAAAACATTTCACCTGTAAACATGTTTTGAAAGTTTTCTAAAACGTGTTTTGTAATTAAATTTTGTTCAAAAGGCCCTTTCAAAACGACGAGTCAAACACTATCATCTTAAAACCAGTATTGGGACAATGAACGATTCAGGCTCAAACGATTACGAGCCAAACAGCTCCGTAGCTCAAAGATATATTATAAATCTCCCGGCATCCAGGGCTAGGTATTAATTATTTTCACAAATTCTCACTCGGAGCATAAAACATCTTAATCTGTCACTAGGGACAGGTTTCCCCATGGCAACCCCCTTCCTCCTCACCTCTCCAAACGAACTAAGCTACCCGTTTCGTTTCCTACACCGAATACATCAAAGTTCCATACCCCAATTGATCATACCCGCCGCTGTTCGGGCCATAATCCCCACCCCCTCCCTCTGCACCACCCCCAGCTTCCCTAACCTTCTCTGTATACAATTGAGTATACTTGGCGTTCTTCCCCATAATCTTGCCGTAGCGGTTATACAAGAGCTCCCAAATGGGCCGTATACCGCCCCTGCTATTATTACTAATCACCCCTTGAGTAACGTCGTGGTTGACATACGTCGTGTAGGGAACATCGTATCCGAGATTGAACTTTGCGACGTACTCTGCCCCTTTAAGGATGCGGTTGTCGAGATACAGGAATAGGTTGATGCCCTGATTATTCGCCATCTGCGCAAAGATTCCCAGCAAACCCATCACCAGCATGTTATGCCCCTGATCTCGTCCGGATTCCTGCAACTGTCCCAAATCCTGCCCGTCAACATCCTGGTAGATCTTCCAGATAGCCTTGGTGATAGCACCATTTCCAGCACCGTTGTAAAAGTAGTGGACAGCCTCGTTGAAAATGGACTGGTTATCCGCCACGACGCCGATAGCAAGGATGCTATTGAGGTTGCAAAGATCCCAGTTTGCCCAATAGTGGTCTACGCGGGCATCGTTGTGGTTCATTATGAAAGAATGGCTCATGGGGTAGAATATGTTAACGAGCATATCTTTCGCAGCTTCGAACCCGGTCCAGGCAGGGTAGCCGCGGAGTATTTCGACAACGTTGGCAATCTGGTACCCATAGAGCCCCGACGCGAGGAACCTGTCGGCAGACCCGCCCACTTCTGTCAGAGTGCTCGACCACGCATCGATGATGGCGGCACTCGCATTGGCGTATTGCGCATCATTGGTGACCTTCCAACGCAGTGCCAGGGCGTACGCCGCGGCTATGTCCCTGTAGAACCTAACGTAGTTCTGGCCATGGGGGTTGACACCCCTGTAGACCACAGGCACTGGCGATGCGATCCAGCTGGTTTGAGCGTGTGGGTTTGCGATGAGTTTCTGGTAGCCGGCATACCAGGGGTTGGTCTGTGCTGCGACTTTCGAGGCTACACGGGCAAAGTCCTCTGCCGTGTGGAGGAGGCCTGGGTGTACGAGAGCAGTGGCTAGGGTGGAGAAGGCGGAGGCGTATAAAAAGAATGAGGGCCTCATACTGATGATATCAGACGAACTTTAGTGAATTGCTAGAGAGAGAAAAAGTTCAAGTAAAGGCATCTAGAGTTTATATGTTCGCTTTTCGTATGACAACACCCTTGACGGATTTGATATGCAGGGCTGCAAAGAACCACAGCCCGTCGTACAACTTCCCTTTCTCCGCAAGAAGGGCAAGTTCGTTAGTTTTACTCCAGGGCCCCCCCATACCCGCCAGGAATGCATTACCTCTCACTCACCAGCCAAGCAAAACAAAATTACAGGTACTGCACTAGCGAAATTCAGCTCCATGATGCCCATTACCTGTCCTAGGCAAGAAGTATCCGAAAATAGGAGTTCACAATATATTACAAAAGATTAGTGCATACCCGAGTGCCCATACAAATCTTCAACCCCTGCTTTCGGATACTTCTTGTCTGGGACAAGTATCTCAGGACATCCATGCCAAGAGGGTCATCAGTGTGCACCCCTTTAAGCCTTACTAAAGGATTTCACGTAGTTAGAAAACTGGGTAGAGTAAGGACAGGGAATACTGGCACCCTATCCCTTGGTCTATCTAAAACGGCCAACCTCCGAGCCAGCTAACCAAGCTAAGCTTGGTTATTCACTGAGAATACCTAAACTCGCCTAGAGCGCTAAGTCGTTTGAGTACCAAAAAGACTGAAAATCCGATTTTCTGACCAAGCCCAGCTAACTATTACCAAACCAGGCGGTAGCGTGCCCTGTAACAAATTTGACCGTTTCAGACAGACTAAGGGACAAGTACCCAACCCAATGCAAGGAATTACGTAGGAATTAGTCTAACCTAGGAAGGGTTGAGATTTACTTTGGGCAGGCTAGCCGCTCTCGGCTGTTTACCTATAATATCATACCACATTATCCCCTCCCGAAGCCAAGCGAGCCCCCAGTCGGCACGACAAAGAGATTCCCACAACCACTATTCATCCTACTCGTAGTCCCTCTAGTAACATAATGTGCACGATGGAGCAGACTCTCGCTGCAAATAGGAGAGGAACCTACAGAATCCGGCACTAGATCCCGACAGCAATGAAAATTCACAACTCTCATACCAAAACCTTACACTATCCCAACCACCCCATTGTCATCCCCTGGACTCCTTTCCCGTCAATACTCCGCCCTCAATATCACTACCTCCCCCCAGTATACCAGGCCAAAGGCAAAAGCCCAAGCGTGCCCCACGCCTCTACCATCCGAATCCACCACTGCTAGGCCAGCAAAACCCAATGCACAACCTAGCCCAGGGATAATCCCGAACCCATACCCGTCCCCACACACATATACACTGTAATTTAGCCAAATAGATTAACTCACAGTATGATACTACCCGCTTCTCCCTCCCTTTTTTCAAAAAAAAATTCCTAATTTAAACAACCAAAACAAGATTTAAGGGTTCTCCACGGAGGTGGTCGCTTTGGAGGTCTTTATGAAGATGGTGGGTAAGGCTTGGCTATTAGCGCTCGGTTTAGAGGTGGCATTCCAGGCGCCGCATATGATACTAGTACTAGTACCGCACAGGACGATTTTTTTACACCTCGGGGTCGGCATAGCGATGCTAGAATAAGACTGCACAGTGCGCCCAAAACTACTTGCTATTCCGTTCTTACCGGAAGAGGTAAGGTTGGTTTTACTGGTTCGAACAATTATTAGAAAAGCTTGTTTTATTACCAGCGTTTGTTTTTTCTTCTTTCGAACAACCTAAAGTGCTTTTACCCCCAAGGGGACTTCTGGCCCGATAGATTTGATCTCCCCTGCCCAATTAAAGTACGTGGTCTGATACTGTATATCTGCTATACCAAAGAGGGCGATTCCGACCCCCCACATTTTAGGCACTAGCATGCCACATGCTAGACTTTTGCTACTTGGAGTCTTCCAAAACATCAACTCCCACTATCCATTACACAAGCCACACTTCTTCTAAGCTATCCCCATACCGTAAGAATTCGAATAATTGAACCCCGCGCTAAGATGTACAATACTCCCTCCAGGGGGGCGAAAGCACTGCGAAAACTAACCGCCTTAGCCCCAGCTTAAAACGGAGAAGAAAAAACTCCCGGAGCTTACCAGCAAAGGCAACTCCAACGCCCCAGGGTGAGGTTCAATTATTCGAGTTCTTACTGTACTATATCTCTTTCATAAACACCTATATTCCAATTCCACACGAGAGAGCCTACCTTGCAGCTCCGCAAAACCCTCAAACGGCCCTATAACAAACTCCCAGGATCTACATCGTAAGCCCCACCCCCTCCCCCGCAAAGATCCCCGAGGGGGCAGAAAGGGCGAACTCCTGGCGCCCCCCCTCCTCCAACCCAATCAAGCCCTCACGTTATCAAAAACCTTCGGATATTATTCGGCACAAATTTCATGATACTTTCCACTAAAGGCAAGATGGATTCTACCACAGCACAATAGCTTACCTCCTTCACAAGAGAGCCCGGGAGCGCCGATAGAAGTGCCTAGAGCGCTGTAGGATTTGGGGGGATTTCGCAGGCCCCATCCTATCATCGTTTTCTCAAAGATCGCCGGTTTGTCGGTCTTTCGGGTTTCTAAACGTTTTCTTAGCTTTTCCTTTTTCCCGATGCTACGGTAAGGGTTCGCTTTCGGTTCTCTAACTGAGGCAAAGTTCATAGTTAAACGAAGGAATGTAGGTTGTGGGAAATTGCGATGGAGAGGAAAAAAATCTCCTAGAAATCCCAGCACTGACGATCTTTTTGAAATCGATAATGCCGATATCCCGCTTAGATTTTGATGCCTTTTTTCAAAGTTTGCAGAGGTTTCAGGTTTCATGGCATACGAGTAGTCTGAGTGATTAGTTCTTATTTTAGCCCCCTCATCCACTTGAAGTGACAATGGCGCCCTGAAATATCCAGGACGTGTGCCCAGAGGATCAGGTCGCTTTTACCTACCCGAATCGCAGCTGCTACTTGTCCCAGGCGAGAAGTATCCGGAAACAGGGGTTGAGGTTTTGTATGGGCCCTGAGATACGCACTCACCATCAGCAATATATATCTCGCGAATCCCTGTTTTCGGATACTTTTGCCTAGGACAAGTATCATATAGAGATTTATAGAATAATAATCAAAAGAGAGGAGCTATGAGCATCTTAAGGAACGCGTCATCTTTACCATAATACTACAGGAGGAAATATAGGAAAGCCATTTCCTATATTTCCTAAGCACCTTCCTTAGAAGAACCAACCATCGTTCACCCCTTATATTGCGGTCCCTCACTATGTCCTAGCATTACCTTACCGAGCGTTTACCAACTTCAATATCGATCACCATGAGTGGTTTGCACATGCCCCAGGAGAGAGATCTTGTTTGGAGCACACACACTGTATCTCCCTTCAAGGCATATACTTCCAGAAGCCTTCTTACTTCCAAAAGTAGGACCTAACCTCCTAGGGAATCCAAGCCGATCGAGAGTAAATCATAGCCGCCAACCCGTTCTAAGAGACCTAATATACGAGGGAACTTGAGTACACTCACCCCCCACTATCCCGGACGGCTAGATTTCACGAATTTCATAAGGGGAGAACGGGGTATCCGGGACAACAGGTCAGGTTTTAGTGCAGGGGAATTTGGAATTCATAGAAATTCATACGGAGTAGCGAGGTATCCAGATTACCGAGATCCAAGATAGCGGAGGCGAGTGCAACCGCATCGAAATACAATAGAAACCCCTCTCTCAGCACGTCTCACTCTCCCCTTCATACATGTGGTCGAAGAGACCCAAGTCTAGCTTGCCAGGGTTAAAAAGCCGATCAAATACCAGATCTAGTCCCGAAAACATCCCTATGCACTAGCACCAAAAAATACCGTCATTGATTTGGCCAAGTTTTGCTCCCTCGCAGGGTCGAAGAATCTACGGGTTGGTAGCTTAGAGAGCCTTACTCCAAACAATGCGGGCTCGGACTCGACAACCTATATCAGCTCTGTGCAATATAGCAAAGCACCGATATACCCTGCTATATCATGTGTTATATGTACTTATCCCAACGGCCATCAGCTTCCTTCCATTTAGGGTGAGTTAGGGTTAAGGTTCCCTTGGCACAGAAATGATTTAAGGGCGGGATGATGCTTGTGGGACCACAAAATTCAACCAACCGAATTTTCCCGCCTTTCCCCAGCTTTATCTTACCCCGGTACTGTACCCTACTAGCAGCAAGCACAACTGGCCCAGCAGACCTATCCTCAACCGGCTGATACCGGCGGGGTTAATCACAACACCAAGGATATTTACAACATCCTCAACCATAGCCAAATAATGACTGATGAGGGCGCAAAGACTATGCGTGGCTATCCCCACTAGAGTCCCAAAACAGGCACCGAGTTGTGCGTACCGACCAGA
>Ga0307507_10002599_pt1 | contig 37295 bp, 8 predicted proteins | sample 7_EM_MG_FD_207223 | JGI IMG/M metagenome (GOLD analysis project Ga0307507, IMG submission 207223) | Populus trichocarpa ectomycorrhiza microbial communities from riparian zone in the Pacific Northwest, United States - 7_EM | ecosystem: Host-associated > Plants > Roots > Unclassified | place...
CGAGTGCTAAATACAACGTAGGAGTAAAACCAATGTAGAAAACAACGGAGAATTTTTTATTATAGGTTTATCCGCAGGGCGTAGGGCGGATATTAACACTCAAAAGGCTCGAAGTTGCGGAGATCGAGGTTAAGGTATAGACTCGACAGGCTCGGGGTTACGGAGATTGAGGTTAAGGCGTAGATTCTTGTCATAGTAAACTTGAAGTAGTATCTGTGCAAATTCGAAGACGGAGACGGAGACGGAGGCGGTGACGGAGATCAGTAACCCATAGTCTTACACTGTAATCAAGTACAAGGAATATAGCCCGCAGGGTATCCTCCCTGCAGCCAGCTTAAGAACTTAGGACATAAAGCAGAAGCATGGCTAGAAACAGACTCAGAGACGGAGACAAAGACAGAGATCGATAACCATAGTCTTTAAGATAAGAAATATAGCCCATAGGGGGAACACCTAGCGTCCTAGTCTACCCGCAGCCAGCAGCTCCTGTTCTTCCCGCAGGCATAGAACGGCATGCTCCGCGACCAGTAGCCCACAGCCCGCTAGTAAGGCCTGCAGCCAGCTTATAAAACTCAGAACATAAAGAGAGGATATCGGCTCGTTAGAGACAGGGAGACGGAGAGGATATCGGCTCGGGAACTCGAATGGATTTAACGTGCAGAGATTTTACTAGGTCGGCATTGTCGTAGAACAGAGGTAAGAATCCCGCCTAGGGTAGGGTCGTAGCTTTGGAAACATAGCTATGGAACGGTGGAAACAAAGCCCTACTAGGGGCGTAGGAGATAACACAACATACTGTCACAGTACGTGCAGAGGGTCAACGAGGTAACTATGACTGTGTATTATTAACAAACAATATCGTGTGCAGAACTATATAGGAGGTGAGGCGGTATATATACACATCGCTCAGGGGTTAGGTCTGTGCTCGTGTCATAACAACACCGAGTCATAACAACGCGTCAGGCCAGTGCCGTGACACAATACTAGAACTAGTATATGGGAATATTAAGCCACTAGTTTATAAGGTAGATATATAGAGAGAATAAGAAGAGGATAAATAAAAGGTTTTAAAGATTATTAGTTATAAAGACGTTAATAATAAAATATAGTATAAGGTTAAGTAGATAGGCTATAGTAAGACTACTTAGGAGCTACTAAATAATTTAAAGAATGCTATAAGAAAGATATAGGAGTATTAAAAGAGAATAGATTAGGCAGTATTAATAAAAAAGGATTACTAAAGAATAAGTTAACTAAGGGGGACCTAAGAGGAACAGCTACTAAGGTATTTAGAGTTATTTCCCTCTCTATTAGAGGAGAATTTATTCTTTTATTACTAAGTTTCTAAAGGCCTTATTTTATAAGTTTTTGCTTTTTAAAACGCACCTTCTTATAAACCTTTTTAAGATGGATTAACTAAGTAAAAGTAGTAAGATAAGAGTTAAGAGCCTATTATTAAGTAGTAATAGCCTCTTACTTAGTGTTATAAGAATAATAAAGTTTAGCCAGCACTATTAATAACTTATTATTAAGTTTTATAGCGGTAGATTAAACTTAGGACCCTAGTAGTAATTAATAAGGGTACTTAAAGACTATTAAGAGTAATAGGACGTATATACTTAGCATTAGAAACCAAGCAAATATTATAGAACAATTAAATATTTGCTTTAGTGCACTCTAAATATAAAAAGGGTTACTAAAATAAGGGATTTGCTAATATAATATAAACTAATCCCTCTTTAGTGTAATAAAAATATAAAGACAATATTATCTTACTAAGAGATAATATAGTAGTAATGGTATAAGACTAATAAACTATAAAAGAAGAGGAAGACACTTTAGGTATAATAAGTAAGGATATTAACCAAATTAATTAAGTGGATATTACACCTCTAGTAGGCAACTTAAAGATATTAGAGATCTTTAAGAATAAAGATAAAGAGAAGGGAGGTGGTGTTATAGACGCTTTAAGTATAATATTATAACTACTTAGGGAAGAGTTAAAAGAAGCTAGTTAGTTAATAAGGGCATAGTCTAGAATAGAACTAGTGGAGCTATATAATAAGGAATAGTAGCTAAGGTTATGTAATATAATCTATATAATCTACAATAGAGTAGATAGAGTAGATAGAGTAGATAAAGTAATAACTTTCTTAAGAGTATAGATGTGTATTTAAAGGACTATAGTCCCTACCTAAATAGCTCCTTTCCTTATAGTAAATCTTAAAATATAATTAGAGTTAATCTATTAGGCAACTACTCCACCAGTTATTATCTGTTTGTTATATTATTAACTTCTTATTTACCTATATACCTAGCCTAATAATAAGTCCACCGTGGTATTTGCTATAAGGCTTTATTATACTAGGTTATAGTAATAGAGAATTAGGGAGAAGATACTAAGTTAGCCCTTTAACTCCTTAAAGGCTTCTATATAGTTATTATTAAAAGTAAAAGGCGTATTATTTTTAGTTATTTATATAAAAGGCTTAGCTATAACTCTATAGTTATAGATAAACTAATAGTAGAAATTATAAAAGCTAAGAAAGGATTAGATGCCCTTTATAGTATAGGGTTTTTTTAGTTATAGATTGCCTTAACCTTTTTAAGGTTAACTTTAATTCCTTCTATGCTAATAATAAACCTAAGATACTTTATACATTTTACTCTGAATTCGCATTTCTTAATATTAACTTATAGGCCTATATTCTATAGCCTCTCTAGGACCTTCTTAATATAGACTTAGTACTTAAGTTTATTATCCAAGTATATAAGAATATTATCTAGGTACACTATATAGAATTAATTAAGGTAATTAAAAAGAACATTATTTATATACTGTTAGTATATAGCTAGCCTATTTATTAGTCTAAAAGGAAGGACTTTATATTTATAGAAACCATAATAGGTGCGGAATATTATTAGATCTTCTAATATAGCGTCCATCTTAATTTGGTAGAAAGCTTAGCGGATATTAAGCTTAGTAAAAAATTTAGCTTAGCTTAGATATATAAGGGTCTTATTAATTAGGGGGAAAGGGTAATAATCTTTCTAAATAATAGTATTTAGTTTTTAATAGTTAATATAGAAATAAAGGCCTTTATTAAGCTTTTTTATAAATAAAATAGGAAAAGTAAAAGGGGCCTAACTTAGCTTAATAAACCCTTTATAGAGATTATTAATTAAGTACTACTTTATTACTTTTATTTTCTTTATAGTTTAATAGTAAAGGGGGCTATAGCCTAAAGAGTTATCGGCCTCTAATTAAATCCTATAATTATAGGTTTAGTAATAGGGTAGTATATCCAGAGCTACTTTTAAGAATATTTTTTTATAGTTTAAGAGGTAAGTAAAAAATAGGCGCTTAACTTGTTCCTTATTAGTTTTCTTTACTAGCCCTTTTTCCTTCTTATTTGTTGGTATGCTTTAACAACGTGCAAAATACATATATCACAATAATATGTACTATGCGGTGTTATAGATAGATATTGTCTTTTTAATACAAAGAAGGGTGAGGAACTTAAGGTTCCTTACCACGCTAGTGCTGTGGTAATACGTGACGGCAACTTGCCTCACGTAACGGCAACTTACTATATATGGCGGCAATTTACCTCCTATTGCAATGCAATATATTCTAGCTACACTGGGAGTACTTTAGAAAATGCGGAGGACTAGTATCCTATAACTGTGCAGTTTAAAAATCCATATATACGCTTCTCTTTCTTTTCTTCCTTCCTTCCTTCCTTCCTTTCTTCCTTATGCCTTTATATCAGTGCTATTGTCAGTAGCACGTTCTACCCATTCTACTGTCTTTAACTTGATTTGGTTTGTGTTAATAAGTTGCTTAAGAGCTGATAACGGTTTGCTTTTAGTTATAGCGTCTATAGGGTTACTGTCTCCATCGATCTACTTAACTTTAGCTATTTCGCGTCTTTCATATAACTGATGTAGGCATATAATATTAATTATGAGTCTCTTCTCCTGTGTAGTTCCTAGTTTAACGAGGCATTTGTAAATTAACTTTAAATTAGTGCAAAGGATAAGCGGTAGGCTAATGTTAAGTTGCAATTTGACTGTGGCCTTAATTGCAGCGCCAATGTCGAAACTATGGGCTATAGCATATAATTCGGAGGCTAGTACGCTTCTAGTAATTCTCTTGCACTTGACTAAGGACTAGTAGACAATGTTCGCCTTGTTTAATAAGTCTACTAGTACCAGGATGTATCCAATCTGTGATAAGAGATCCTTGTTATTTATAAATAAGGAATCAGTAAATATAAGTAGTTATAATGTCTCTGTGTTGAGTTTAATAAAGTTTAAACCTCTTATTAGGTTCTTAATTTGCTATTAAATCCTCTTATTAAGCAGTTTTGCGTCTTTTTTATTAGGGTTAATTACCTGGGCAGCGTAGGATAAATTAAAAGAAGCTTTAGGCTGGTATATAGACGCAATATAAGCTCCTCTTACTTATTGGGCGATGTATTGGTCCTTAAGTGTGAGTGCTGTGCAAATAGTGCCTCTGGAACTAGTTGTTGTGATAGCTTCCTTAATATTAATAAGGGTTAAGTTCTAGCATTAGCACTTCTGTGTAAGCGTGATTATATAATCCTGTTGTTAGATAATGCCTCTATTAAACTTAATTGGGTATTCTAGCGTAAGCTGTTTGCGTTCCTTAGTTAGGAACTTAGCTTTCTTAATCTTCTCCTATTCTAAAGCTGCAAAGACTAAGTTAGCTAGTAGGAGGGTATTATTAGTCTATAAACCAACTATTCTGAAATTTGTAGGGTTATTAAGGTGGAGTAAGTAGGGGTTATAAGTAGATTAGCTTATGTTTAGTTCTTTAATATGGTGGTTATAGTAAGTCTTAAACCAATAATTGCCTGCCTTAGGAATGCCGTATAAAGGTTTAACAACCTTTAGAATTGTGCCTTGTGAGACTCTAAGTGCCGTACTAAGTTTAAGAGGTGCCCTAATATAGAAGTCTCAATTTAGTCTTATAGCTGATTGTGTATAGGCCTGTGAAATATCTTGTAAGTAGAGATGTATGCCACTGTTCTAAGTTATGGCCGTAATACAGAGAATAAGGCGTTGGCTGACTCGTTAGATTATAGGTGATTGGGTTAATATAAGGTCTTTTTCTGGGTTATTATATGCCTATATAACTAGTCTTAACTTCTTAAAGGCTTTATTAGAACTGGGGTTCTTAATCTTGTTAATAAATCTAGAGTTAAATACTCTGTTGCTTTATGGTATATCTTTGGGGTTAACTAATTCAAAAACTCCTTTCTTAAGTAATCCCTTAATTTCCTTCTGGCGTGATACTATAAACTAATTGGACTTTATAAGTTGATCATTATCCTTATCTTATAGATATATTAAAATGTTCGCGGCACTAGCTTTAATAGGGTACTTGCGTAGTCTACCTCTTCTATACTTAATAGGTTGAGGTCCAGGCTCAGTTTAAGGTAGGGGTTTAGGTTTAGTTTGAGGTAGGGGTTTAGGCTTAGTTTGAGGTGGTTCGCTTTTATTATCTTCTAGTTGTGTATCCTCTGTAATCTTAGGGTCTACTAGATATGGTTTCACAACCGTGCTGTGGAAGTTAGTGGGTCTGTGGGGAAGTTATATAGTATAGGTCTCATTTTCAGTGCTAAGTAGGTTGTGCGGACTAGACCAGTAGCCAAGTTAGCCTATAGGTCCTTCTCTCTATACCAATATAGGTGAGTTAAGTGGTAGGTTATAGATTGCAGTTATTTTAGGTCTGTTGCGCATGTTAAGGGTATTTACTACTTAGCGCTCAGCTCTAAGCTTCTTAACTTCTTCTATAGCCTTTTTAAGAGCTGCTGCTCATTGTATAACTGTAGGGTTAGGTGCGTCGGATTCCACTATATATAGGTAAGCTCCGAATACTAGTAAGGTGGGTATAAGACCATTAGGGCCTACGGAATTGTTGATTGCTTTAAAGGCTATTTATAGGGCTATGTCCTTACTAATATCTGGTAGTTCTACAGTAATAATATAGTATATGCGATAGAGGGGGCTATAGTAGCGTTCTACCATTCTGACTAAATTATGGGCTTTAATAGATACACTTCTTATAACTGTTCTAAATATTATAGCGTATTGTTTGAATTCCTTGCTTATAAAATTCTTGCCTGTATTATATGTGATAATATTAGGAGGTCCTAGGTATATGTTAATCCAGCACATTCGTAATACATTCTATATATACTTAGCGTTAATGTTTTGCAGCTATCTGCTAGCCTGAAATCGTGTTCCTTTATTAATAATATATAAAAGGGGTGCGCTATTAATATACATAATATCAACCATAATTAAATAGTTGAAATTAATATTATTATATAAGGTAAATCTGAATCTACTAGGCGACCTTCTATGTTTTTAACAATAGTGGTAGTAGCGTATAAGATAATCTAAGGTCTTATTGTTAATATTATACCCTAAGCGTTTAAGTATTCGTATAAGACGCTCAGCTAAAGGGTGGCTAAAATGGTGATACAGTCGCTTTAATTCTACGTCGGTGAGGTAGCAGGGGTTTTATTTGAATAACTTAGTTAAATAAGTATATAGGGATGTATTCCAAAGTAGGAAAGGGTGGCTAAAGTGATGTATAACGGGTACTTCGCTCTAAGGGGTAATTAGTATATTTTTTAGGTTGTTATAGTATACTTATAGGTAATCCATGTCTGCCAAGCAAAGCAAAAATAGGGTGTTAACCTTAATAATATAAAACTTGATTATGCTAATTAGGGTAATTACTTTAGCTGATCTAATTAATAAGGTTAATCTAATACCGAACTGTATATTAACTATGCCTTGTGTGGTGGTATTAAGCTGTATATTAGTATTAAGTCTCTGGAATGCCAAGAATTAGCCATATTCTGCTATAGATCGTTTGGATGCTCCTATATCAATTATTATACCTATAAACTTGTCTGCAGTATAGCGGGACGTAGATGTAGTTGTATTGTAGGTAAAGGGGTCTTGGTCAGTTATAAGAGGTACTATATTATTTATAGTTGTGACTAAATGGCCAAAGGCTTTATTAGCTAGGGTAGCAGCCATAGAAATCGCTTTCTGCTGTTCCACTTGGCTAAGGAAGATATAGTAGTAATTAATATTTAGTTATAAGTTCTTGTCAGTTACTTTATAACTTATATTAATAGTTAGTGCTTAAAAAGCTTTCTTAAGCTCTTCTTCTAAGTTGGTATTGTTATCCTTATAATCTATAATATATTAGTTAAGTTGTTTCTTAAATTAGTTATTAAATTTGCTAAACCTGTCTTTATTAGCAGTTCTAAACTTGGCTTTGGACTCTTCTTGCTCCTCCTTAGTATATCTCTATAAGCGACATCCTTCCCTGTTATATATAAAGCAACGTGGTTTCTTTCGGTTGCGGTTATATAGAGGGTTATTGCGGTTACTACAGTTATAGTTATTATCTCTTTTATAGAACCGTTGGTCTGTAAAGAAGGCTTATATCTTCTCTATATACTCTTTTTTGTATGCTATAATAGACAATTAAAGTTTGTTAATAAGGGCTCTAAGGTTATCTAGTGGGTTAGAGACTGTATATCTGCATACTGGTATTCCCTAGTAAGAAGTAACGATTTTGTTATAAAGGAAGTCTATAGTTTATAAGGTAGGTTTAAGGCTATACTATAGTTAACAAAGTCTGTAGATTAATAATTAGAGATATTTGCTTATTAACTTATTTATGTTTCCTGCTATTACTATTATAAGTATAATGGTGTTCCACTCGTCTAGGTTCTTGCGTTAAAATCCTAGTCCTTTAAAGAAATTCCAAAGGTGCTCGCAAGCTTTAGCAAATGGTAGGCGGGATAGTTGGTTTATATAGAAGTGGTCTAAAGCTAGTCCTTTTAGTATAGTAGGAAATGACTTAAGGTAGGCTTCTTGGGGTATGTCTGCTCGATTATAGATGTTGTAGAATATTGTTAATTTATAGTTAAGGCTTTCGTTCGTGCTATCGTATTTCTGCTCCTTTGTGTATATCTTGGCTGCATTCGCAATTTCCTTGCCATAGCTAGTTACAGTAATAGGGTGGTTCTCCTCATCTATAGATTATACGTGGAGTTGCTGTGTTATTGTTATAGGTTAAAGCGTAGCAGATAGTGTAAAAGTGGACGTAGTTATAGATTAAGGTATAATAGATGGTATAAAGGTAAAGGTAGTTGGTGTACTGGTTAGTTAGGTTGCGGTAGCTTTAGCTTATTATTGCTCCTTTAAGGTACCCTCTGTTATGTATACCTTAATTAATCTTGATAACGTCGGTCTGTACTTATTATTGGCTAATTTGATTATCTCTCTGCTCTATTTAGTTTGGTCTTCTTCTTATGCTATATTATATAAAGACTAAGGGAGTGTTTTGTTTTGTTTGTGGTTAATATTAACCCATACTCCTCTAATGTTTAGGCAGTCACGTAGTTGCTAAAGCCAGTATAAGGGGATTTGCGTAAAGATATTAACCGTAAAGTCCTTAAAATCTCCCTAGAACGATTTCTAGAGTGTTAAGTTGAGCTAGTTGTATATCTCTATATATAGGTATATCTTGCATTGTAGGTAGTTAGTTAGTTTATCTTTAGAGGCTTCTGTTAGGTTAATCCCATTTTCCTATTTAGCTGCTTCTCCTCCTAGTCTTTCTCTGTTCCTGACATCTTGTTTATTATATATTATTTGGGTAAGTGAGGGTGAAGGTAAGGGTGTTTAAAAGGTAAAGGTAGGGGAACAGTTAAGGAGGCGGTTAAGGAGGCGGTTGAGGAGACGGTTAAGGGGATGGTTCGAGTTGATTAAGTAGGGTAAAGTGCTCTGCGTAGTAGTCTTCTGAAATAGATAGAACGAGATATCTAGAAGTTGTTGTGGATACCAGACAAGTACTCCTAGGTGGTTTCTCTTCTTCTCTTTAACTAAAATAGGCTAATATAAAAGGTAGATAAGTACAACTATCTTCTAATCTGCTGTAAGGTAGATAGTATAACTGTCTTCTAAGCTACCTACGTGTTTCCTAATCTGTGCGCGCTTACTAATCAGTGTTGGTATGCTTTAACAACGTGCAAAATACATATATCACAATAATATGTACTATGCGGTGTTGTAGATGGATGTTGTCTTTTTAATACGAAGAAGGGTGAGGAACTTAAGGTTCCTTACCACGCTAGTGCCACGGTGATACGTAACGGCAACTTGCCATACGTGGCGGCAATTTGCCTCCTATTGCAATGCAATATATTCTAGCTACATTATTAATAATCCGGTTAATTTTATATAAGCTAGTTATAAAGACCTTATTATCCTTCTAATATATATTAAAGTAAAAACCTATAGCACTAATTACCGTAATATCTACTATAAGGGAGTTGCGTAATAGTAGGGGTGCCCATAGCCTTAAGGGCCTTTAGCGTATTAGTATTATCTTTACTCCCTTTAGCTCTTATTATATCTTCTAAAGGTGATCCCTTATATCCTATTAGTATATCCCCTTCTACCTTAGCTAGATCTCCACAATTTAGAAGTTATCTATATTACTATCTATTATACTTTTATAAGTAGAGTTCTCCTTAGCTATAGTACTTTAAGGGAGTATTATTATTAGTATAGAGTTCCTACTAGCCTTATGGCAGGTATATTCTTAAGTAAAGGCTAGGTCGCAGTCCTTAATATCCTACTAATAGATAGGGCTAGCCTTCGCGGCTAATATCTTATGGTTAGTCTAAACTTCTCTAATAAAAAAGGGTAATTTTAGTCTTTTCTTCGGCTAGATAAACTGTCTTTATTATATATTTAGCTAAATATTAAAGTAGGACATGTATTTTTGGCCGAGGATTATATTATAGGACCCTAGGTTTAGGATATAGAAGGGGATACTAAATTAGCGTTATTTATTAATAGCGATATATAGCTTTAAGTTATAGGTAACTGGCTTACTAGCTTAGCTATTATAGCCTTTTACTTAAATAGGCTTCTCTAGTTAGGTAGTATTTATATTTAAAAACCTAGTAACATTATTTATATATTTATTTATTTATTGATCTTACACCGATTTAGCTCTGTGGCCATGCGGTACTCCTATTTTACATAACATTATTTATATAAGCAGTATTTATAAAGGCAAAGCTATTTACTCTAGTATTAATAAGGGCAGCTATATTAACTCTATATCTATTTTAAGATACTATATATAGAACTATAAAATATTTTCTACCTATTAACTATTTTAGGTTAATTTTTTTAAGATTAATAGGATACCTTAGGGGGAAGTCTTTCCCTAGGGTTCTTTTTTTCGTAACTTATTAGACATTTCTTCTTCCTTTATCTCCTTAATATTACCTATATCCTTTAGTTCTAGGTAAAATAAAGTAAAGTAACTATTCTTTCTACAATTAAAGCATATAACTATAGTAGGGTTAATTAGGGTATTATAATAAGTATTAGCTAAAAGTGTAGTATATAGTGGGTTAGGTAAGGCCTATAGGGAGGTAGTTATAGCCGCTTTTAGTATAAGGGTAGCCGTAGTTTATCTTCTAACACTAGCTCCTATTAATATAATAAATAAATTCCAGTTACTATAGGGCCGCTTTAATTAATTAGAATAAGCATTAATTTATTTTAGTTCTAAATCTAGTAATAAATATTAGGCTATAAATCTTTAGTAGGTTAGTAGGTTATCTAAAGCTACTATAATCTTCTTTTATAGTTGGACTATTAGCTTATTATATAGGTCTAAACAGTAGTTCTTAAGGGGAACCTAGCCTTTACCTACTAGGTGTAAAAATTAAGTCTAAAACTTAGTAAAGGTTTTATTTTATTTTATTATTAGACAGTTATAGTTATAATAGGCATCCCGTACTTTATTTGGATTAATATAGATAGTAGCTAAATACTATATTATCTTATTAATAGATATAAACTAGATAGATAACTCGTCCTTAAACTTAGCCTAAAGGTATTACTAAGCGTTCCTAATTATTTAACTAAAAAGGTAAAGTATTTTTACTTCTTTAGAGGGGAAATAGTTATAGTTAATATAGAGCTTTCCTTATACTTAGATCCTCTAATTCTTAAAGATAGGGTCTATTTTATTAAATAGTGGTTAAAAGTTAAAGAGCTTAATAGATTTTAATTACTTCGCTATCATATCTATACTACCTAAGGTATTATATTTAGTAGAGTGAATAGGTTAACTAGGGCTCCTAATAGGGAAAACTAAGCTATTTTATTGGGTTGTAAGGCTCTTTAGGATCTTATCTATAGTCTCTTATATAGCTTAGGCTGCAAGGCAATTAGCTACCTATTTAGCCGCAAGATTATAAATCTGCTTATATATATTTAGTATTACAAACGCTTTAAGTACAATATTACAACTACTTAGAGAGGAGTTAGAAGAAGCTAGTTAGTTAATAAGGGTATAGTCTAGGATGGAACCAGTGGAGCCTTATAATAAATAAGGTTATATAATATAATCTATATAATCTATAATAGAGTAGATAGAGCAGATAGAGTAAATAGAGTAACAACTTTCTTAGGAGTATGGACGTGTATTTAAAGGATTATAGTCCCTACCTAGATAGTTCCTTTTCTTATAGTAAATTTTAGAATATAATTAGAGTTAATTTATTAGGTAACTACTCTATTAGTTATTATCTATTTGTTATATTATTAACTTTCTATTTACCTATATAACCTAGCCCAATAATAAGTCCACCATGGTGTTTCCCATAAGGCTTTATTATATATTTACTACCTAGTTACGGTATTAATAAAGTTAAATAATATGCTACTAAAAGCACTAGTTATAACGCTATCCCTAGCAGCTATAACCTTAGGGTTAGGAGGAGATACTAGTATAAAAGATACTAATTTGCAGCTAGTTACGGTGGGTTAGTTATAAGAAATGGTTAATTAATTAATAGATAATAATTAAATACTTAAAGATTAAATTAATGGAATTAGAGTAGCTAAGGTTAAGTTACTATCTATTAAACGATTCTTAGGGGAAAGGTTAAAACTAAAGGGGTTCCTTATATAAATGCACTTTAATGTTATATAAGAAGGAGTAAAGTTGGCAATACCTATAGACTAAGTAGCGTATATAGGGTTGTTCTTAACTAGAAGAGTACTTAAGTAGTTTAAACCTTACCTTACTAAAATTTAAGTAAATAGAATAGTAACTACTAACTAAGAAGTATAGTATAGATTTACTAACTAGAACGGGTTTACGGAGAAGCTAATATAAATATTTAGAGACCTAAAAGTAATAATTATAGTAAAAAGGAAGCTTTAGAACCTAGTATAATAAACTTCAGTAATTAAGTATATAATATAGTTTTAGACGCTTATAATATAAGTTAAGTAGAACAATAAGGCGCTTATAGTATAGTATAAATAGGGACTTAAGGCTAAAGTCTAGGACGTAATTATTGTAATAAAAGATGTGGATACTCTAAGAGAGTTAATAGATTAGTTAATTAAGATTAATAATAGGATCTATTAAAGGGAATAAGCCAAAAAAGGGTAAGATAGGGTTTTATAGTTATATAAGGCGCAGAGCACGCATTAATGGATATAGAGTTATAAATTATAGAATAGCGGACTAGAGCTAATAGACCTAAGCAGTACTAAAGAATCTAGAAGATAGAATAAGAAACTATAGAAACCTAGGGATTAAGGATTAAGTAATTATAGGACTAAGGAGTAGAGGCTAAACCAGGGATCTTAGCAGCAGAAAATATTTAGACGGACTCTATAATAAGAAAAATGGTTTAAAAAAGGAGCTTATATAAATTATAGAAAATAGGGTTATTTTGCTAGAGACTATAGAGGTAGTTAGAGCAGCTATACGGTAAAAGGTATAAGGTTATTAGAGTATAATAATATAGATATAGGTATATTGCGCGGGACTAAGAAGTGTTTAATTAGGCACTTTGCGTTTTGTTACAATTATATATACTAAATTTATAAGGACGCTAAGTATGGTATAAGCTATTGGCTATAAAAGCTAGAGTTAAGAGAACTTAAAGGAACTAAAGAGTTAAATAAAGAATAAGATTAACTCTATAAGCTAGATTAAGATATTGCAGTAATATACGGATAAAGATTGGCAATAATAATAATAGAGTTAAAGTACTTATTAATTAATAGCAATAAGGGAGAAAAGGAGGCTAACTGGGGGCGCTTAAACCTTAATAATATAACAAAAGTAGAGACTAAAACCACTATAGAACGCAGTTTAGTAATGGGTATTATAATACCCTTAGATACGGTATCTATTACTTTATAAGACGGAAGGAGTAATATTTAAGGATAATTAAGCAAGTAGATAACTGCTAGTGCTAACTTACTACTTAATAAAGGTAAAAGGCTATAGGCTTAAGATTCTTAGAAAGAGATAAGAGACGCTTAAGATTCTTAAAGTGAGATAAGATATACCTAAGAACCTATAATGGATAAAAACTAATAGAAAAGGGTAATAGCTTAGTTTAAAGATAAATAAATAAGTATGGGATGACGATTTTAAGGAGCTAAGATTTTAAAGAATAAATAAGGTCTATAGTAATTCTAGATAAATATAGTATCCAGCCTAAAGGTTAAAAGGTTAATATAGTAATTAAGAAGTAAAACAACTTTAAGGATCCCTTTAGAAGAAGAAAATTAAAAGAAAGTATAGATAAGTTTAGGCAAAGAATTATTGTATAGTAAGAATAGAAGCTAGACTAGAGATTAGCTATACTAGGATATACTAAGGATAGAGTACCTATATAAAAAATTACTAATAGGCTAGGGGTAGAAATATTAAAGGCTAAGTGGCTAAGTAACTAGAATAAGAAGAGGATCTAGGGATTCTAACTAGGTTTATAGAATAATACACTAAAGGTTATAATAATGCAGTAATAAAGAGATACTTCTTTATAGATAGGTTATATACGCTTATAGAACTATACTAAAAATAGTATTAGTAGCGTAGAAATAATAAATGGGAAGATTTCTGTATATAGTTAGATAAGAAGGCTATACTAAATTAAGCTATATTAGAAAGATAGATAAGCTATATTAAAGGAGCATTAATTATAATATTAAAGAATTTAGAGGAATAGGCCGTAGACTAGAGAGAGATAATATAGGTATTAGTACTAGTAAACAACATAGCAATGTTTAGATTAATATGGAGGGAGTTTAAACTTAAAAGCGAAGATAAGCTATGAGTTAACCTAAAATACCTAGTATATATTATATATTGGCGTAGATTATATATATAGATAATATATATAATATATATAGGAACTAGGGAAGAACTTTTGGAGCTCTTACTGTACCTAGCCTAAAAAGACCAAACCAACTAAAAGAACCCTGAAAAACACCCTAATAATCCCCTGAGATGCATGCATTATAGGGGAGGCACAGGTGGAACGACGGTGGTATATAGTCGCGTGCAACCGCCAGACCTATACCTAATAATAGCCCCCCATAATAACAATAAGGACGGGCAAATACCACACCAGAAAGCAGAAATACCCCAATTAAGAAGGCATCTAACAAAATATAAAGCCTATTAGATGCGTCTAGTATCCGGAACTATGGGGGAGTATCTGTTAGCTATTACAAACTAATGCAGCTAGTAGAATGGCTCCAGTCTAGTAAACCTTAGGCGCCCCTCTAGTAAACCCTTAATTAAATCCTCCAACAGCTAAATAAAATTAAAGATAAATAAAACCCCCCCTTATAGGCGAACCGCACCTAGGCCGCCGTAGCTGCGCTTCTATAGTATAGGGAACCTACCCCCCTAAAAACAACAACTAGGTATATAATTACAATACGACCAAATATAGAAAAGGCAGAGGAACTTAGGGGACAATTAGAAATAGAAGTTCTTATAAAGATTTATAAGGAGGTCCATAACGCCGTTATAGTCCGACACCTTAGGAGTGGAGACATTAAAGTTACCCTAAAGGACTAATAGGTAAAGGAACGGGCTGTAAGGGTAGGGGATAGGCTAGGAGAGCGTATTAGCATAAAAGTACTTCGTAAAGATTACCTAGTTAAAGTCCTGTTGGTTCCTATAAGCCTTAGGGTAGAAAGGGGACGCCAGGCGGATAATATAGCAACTATATAGGAGATAGTAAAACAAACGGAACGCCTTATACTAGGACTTATAATTACCCAGATCTAATAGCTTTAATAGAAAAATACAAACCAAGTATATAATAAGAATAATAAGAGGACATAAGGGGCGCTAGAGACTTGCTAGGGAGACAATAGATAAACACATAGCTCCCTTATTATTAGTATATATATACCAGGAATGCAAAAACTTTTTATCCAAAAAGGAATAATTATAAATGGCCTTATATATAACACAAGGCTCTATAACCACAGACTACGCCTAGAATAATGTTATCGCTGCGTATAATGGGGACACACCTAATCCACATACGCAGCATAGGTATGCTGCGGCCACTATGCAGGCCCCTATAATACAAGATAATATATAAATTAAGACTAAATAAAATGCGTAAACTGTTACTAAAGCACACATAAGGCATAGGAGAGAGAAGACTGTATTAAATATAGGAGATAGAAGGAAAGGGCTTAATAGCTATAGGAATAACTACACGCTAGGTTATATAAATGGAAACAACAGGTAATAAGCTAGGGGGATATAGGTGTCTTCCTAGCGTTTCCTACCTTTAATACTAGGGGGCTAAGCTAGCTATCCTAAGCCTTAATAGGCCAAAAGCAACGCCGCGTAATATCACTAGACCAAATAGGGATATAAGGGACACATAGGACATAAAGGAGAGGATGCCTAGTAGGAAGACCCCTATAGACGGCTATAGCAAGTTCAAGGCCGGGACAATTAAGAATTAGATTTAACGTGGTAAATATAATATATATAGCTAGCTTATAAGGGGTATATAGCTAACTGGCAAGAACAGGGGAAGAACTAGAGGCAATAACAGACTTAGATTTAGAAAGGCTAGTAGAAACACAAAATATAGGAATAGAAAGCTCTATATAAAATAAGTAGTGGCCAGGGAGCAAATATAGGAGATAGAAGTTCTAAACATTTTAGAGAAAGTAGAAATGGAAAAAGCAAGGAGTAAAGGAGAGGCAAAGGACCCCCGCTGGGGGTCCGCCACTTAACCATTATATAGTATAACTGCGGTAATACAAACTACTATCTAGCAAGGCCCCTACTAAACAGTCTAGACCTAGAGAAATACTATATTCTTACTATATAAGAGCTGTATTATAATACCTATATACAATTAACATACTGCCCCTAAGGATTCCAGCTCCTGTATAAACCAAAAGCAGCTATACGTATATACTTTATAATTAGCAAAAATATCAGCCTTACCTTATGGTTATAGCAGGCAGTTAACCCAGATATTGCAGTTATAACTATCCAGATATATAGGGGACTAGTATAAATTATTAATGTCTATAACCCTAGGGTTAAAGGGGTAGTATAGATAGAGAATATTATATCTGTAATAAGCTTGCTAGAAACTGAACACGCGGAGTCTATTCTACTAGGAGATATAAACCTCCACCACCTATAGTGGGGGGGCATCTATATTACTGCCAATTAACAGGTAGAGTGCCTACTAAGAGCTATAGACAACGGGGGCCTTAAGCTAGCTACCCGCCTAGGTGCAATTATATAGTAATAGGGTACCGCTAAAAGTATAATTAACCTTATAATTATAGACAAAAACCTATACCAGAGACTTAAAAGGTGCTCCCCTAAAGAAGAATAGGCACTTACCTTAGACTATATCCCTATCTAGATACAACTAGATCTGGACATTAAGGCATAACTAAATGGCAAAAGATACGCAATAAGGAAGCTTAATGTAGATAGCTTCCTTAATACAATTAAACAACAACTCTAAGACCTAGAAGAAATCCACCTAATACCAAATAAGCGAGGCTTATTGGCTACCCCTAAGGAAATTAATTAAAGACTAGAAAGGATCTAGGTAGTAATTAAAAGTAGGCTAAAAGAGCACTGCCCAGTTTTAAAACTAGGCCCCTATGCGCGACACGTATAATCCGTATAGTGCGCGGCCCTTATAGCCAGCCAATGATAAGCAAGGAGAAAATATATAAGCAGCTATAATTCTGAGGACGAGAGATAATATAAAGACACAAGAAACCAGCTAAAGAATACCCTAAGAAAAGAAGCAAGGAATAACTGGAGACAGTTTATAAATAAATATACTACTAACCTAAGTCTCCCCTATAATAAGGGCCTTTGGACCATAGCAAAATAGGCAAAGAAAAAGGCGGGATACCTAGTAGAAGATCCACACCTACTACCCTTATAAAGAGCAGGCGAATTATAGGCCATAAGCAACAATAATAAGAAGGCAAAGATCCTTATAGAAAGATTTTTCCCTTAACCGGCTCTAGCAGACCTTAGCGACATTACTAGTAAAACACCAGTGACTCGCCTAAGGGTTAACAACGATATAACAACTAAAGAAATAGCCAGAACTATTAGCCGCCTCTTAAATAATATAGCACTAGGACTAGATGGGATCCTAAATAAAGCCCTAAAGACCTATAGACCACTTATAGCACCTTGGCTTATAGACGTAGCCAGAGCATGCTTTATAATAGGCTACTACCTACGACTTAAAAGATCTATAACAACGGTTATCTTATAAAAAGAAGGTAAAGTAGACTACTTAATCCTAGGAAGCTACCGCCATATTGCCTTAGAAAATACCCTAAGCAAGATCTTAGAAAAGGTTATAGCGGACTATATAGTAGACATGGTAGAGGAACACGCCCTACTACTATAAAGCTAAATAGGGGCAAGAAAGAATTTCTTAACGCTATTAGCACTTATACTACTCGCTACTACCATTAAAACTGTATGGGCTATGCGAAAGGACTTTGTAGTATTAATACTTAGCTTAGATATTAGCGGCGCCTATAATAATGTACCCTATAAGCGTCTCCTATATATCCTTAGGGCAAAGGGCTTCCTAGAATAGATTATTTAGTTTATTTAAGGATTTATAGGCCAGAAAGAAATATTACTGGTCTTTAGTAGATACCAGAGCCCCCCTATCACAGTTACAATAGGAATACTATAAGGATCACCTCTATTGCCTATACTCTTCCTCTTCTTTGTAAGCAACCTACTTAACACCTTTAAAAAAGGGGCGACCCAGGGGATAGGCTTTATTAATAATATAAACCTAATTATATATAGGCTAATAGCCGCAGAGAACTATAGGACACTAGAGAAAGCCTATAACACCTATATAGAATGGGTAAGACGATATAGAGTCCAATTCTTACTAGAGAAATACTAGCTAATCCATTTTATAAGAAAACGTAACCAATCTATAGATCTTTAGTATATAATCTATATCTAAGGCTTTAGGGGTTAACTGGTTTAAGGCCTAAGGGTATTAGGAGTGTGGGTAGACAGTAAGCTCTAGTAGAGCGCATATGCGGCATAAGCGGCCCGTAAGGGCTAAGTATAGTATATCGCCATATCTAGGATCGTCAATTCTATATAGGGTCCATACTTCTAGAGGTCACGCCTACTATACACAGCAGTTGTCTGGCTAACTATAACGTATAGATCTAGCATTTGGGCCACTAGAGAAACTAAAAAAGGCCCCCTTAAATCACTCCTTAAACTACTCTAAAAGGTCTAAATAGCCTGCCTTAGGAGTATAACAGGCGGGTATAAGCGAACGGCCACAGTACTGCTCGAGAAGGAAGCCAATATTCCCCCCCTATAACTATATATTAAAGCCGATGCAATGTAAAGGGTATAAAAGGAACGCAACTCTAATGTTATAAAGTATATTAAGACACGCCTAAACAAACTATAGAGGGACCCTAGGGTGCCCTATAGGAGAAGGAACTAACAACCCCAAAGTAGGGAAGATATATTAGGAAAACAAGTAGAGAAAGTAGAAGAAGAATAGTGCGGCGCTAGGGCCCAGGCCTATATAGAGGAGGAAGGGAAACATATAAGAGGCCAGCAAAGATAATAGTAAGGGAGAGAAAGGAGCTAAAGTAAAGCATAAAAGAGTACTGGAAAACCATCTACTGTAATACAATACTGGTTGGACCAACGCTAGAGAGATAAATAGGAGTTAAAGGTACAGAGGCAGACTTAGGTAAGGGGAACCCAAGCTATAGTATGGGTAACGCTATGGGGGGTAAATACCTAAGGGCTCTAAGAGGGCCTAATAAAGGCAGAAAATATAATGGCAACACTTTTAGGGACAGGAATAATAGGACTAAAAGATTAGCTTTACTGGGTGGGTATCCTAGTGGGTAGCCTAAGGTGCGAATATAGCTAGCCAAGACAGACACCAAAACATATAATACTGTTATGCCCCTTACGCACCAGCCAAGAAGTAATACTCTTAGCAGCTGGCATAGAAAACTATAATACACTACTCTTAATATAGAAAGGCCTTAAGGCGGCTACCTAGTAGCTTATTGGCTAAAATATGCTAGACCAGTTTTAGGTTGCAAAGGAAATAGCAATAGAAAGCAAAGGGGCGAGTAACAGGCGCCCCCTAATAACTCTACAGGAGTAGAGTATAGTGTATAATACTAGCGCGTCCATAGGTTTGTTACAGCAGCAGTAGTTCCCAAGGAGGTCAAAAAGTAAGGTAGTAGAGCACCACTGGTAACTCGTAGGCGACTTACAAGCGAGCCCCAAAAGGCAGGGAGACGGATCACGGGGTTTTCTTAAATAGAGTTTTCTCCCCACATGTATATAAGGAGTAGTCTGTGTGGGCCTAACAGGGATCCAAATCGGACGTTAAGCAATGAATAATAATAATATATATAGGACACTTAAGGACAAATATTACAAGTATTTAATAAGAATGTATTAGATAACAGACGAAAGGTGGTATAGAAACGCTAAATATATATATAATTAGCACCTAGTAGAAGTTTAAGAGCTAGGGGACTTAATACTTTAACTAGGAAGATTCCTTATAGAAGAATACCTAAATAGATAATAGTAGTGGGAGTGCCTAGAGAATACTTATCTATAGTATATTAAGGATAAGAAATAAACTAAGCATTGGCTATAGAGGGACTAAGTATAGTTAAAATCTAATAGTTAGTAGTTAGGAAAAGCGGAGGCCTATAGGACTAGAGGGAGCTAGTGGTAGAGCCTTAGACCCTTAAAGGAATTATAGAATAATACCTAAACTTAAGAGTTAGTAAGATTAAAAGTTTAAAGTATTAGTGGATAGTAGAGTAATAAGAAACTATATATTACTAGCAGTAGTTAAAAGGATAAGGTTACTATATAAATAGAAGGAATACCTATACCCATTAATAATAATTTTAGGAGATTTAATAGCCTATAGAGGAGGTATTATCTATCTTAAAACAGGACCTATTTAGTTAACTATTAAAGGAAAAAGAATTAAGATGTCTTTTAATATCCTACCATTAGGAAAGCATAAGGCGATACTAGGAATACCTTAGTTATAGAAATACAATCTAAGAGTTGATTAGGTTATAGGTTAGGTTAATATTAGGAATACTTAATAATATAAGATATAATAACAGACTAAAATGGTATAGTACTAAGTCGGAGTAATATATAAAGAGACTAAGTAAGGCTTAAGTTATATACTAAAGAGATACTATAAGTATAGCATAAAGCTATAGGGCCTAGAAAGTGAAAAGCTATTAGAGTATATAGTATAGGACTATAAGATAGAATTAGAACTAGGAATAAGTCTAAGGTTCTTTCTAATCTATAAGCTTACTAAAACCGAGTTAGTAGCGCTTAAGGAGTTTATCTAAGAGAACTTATAAAAGGGATATATTAGACCATTATAGTCATCAGTAGGATATCTAATATTGTTTATACTAAAGAAATATAGAAAACTTAGGATGTGTATTAACTACTAATAGTTAAATAGCATTATAAGAAAGGATGAGTATCCTTTACCCTTAATTAGTAAAATTTAAGATAGGATAGGTAATACGCAAATCTTTATAAAGATAGATTTAAGATAGGCGTACTATTAGATTAGAATTAAGGAAATAAATAAATAGAAGGCAGCCTTTAGGTTAAAGGAAGGACTATATAAGCTATTAGTTATATAGTTTGGACTTATAAATGCACTAGTAACATTTTAGAAATAAATTAATAGTATATTAGGAGAACACCTTAATAATATTATTATCTACTTAATAAGCGAACAAGAACATGGAGAATATATTAAGTGGGTCTTAAGAAGACTATAAGAAGAAAAGATGCTAGTAGCAATTAAGAAATGCGAGTTCTTTACTAAGAAGACTAATTTTGTTAGATTTATTATTAAGCTAGGCAAGATTAGTATAGACCTAAAGAAAGTAGAAGCTATAGTAAGTTAGTAAGAACTAGAGAATATTACGCAGTTAAGATTGTTTTTAGGATTTTATAATTACTATATGTCACAGTGCTGCAATGAAGTAGACTAAATAACTACGTTGTGGTATAAAGAGGAGAAGAAGGTAAAAGGGGTATCATACACAAATAGTAGGGCCAGCCGCCAAGGCGCTAGTGGTGGGACAGCCAACAGTAGGAGATAGTACAAGACAGTATGGAACAGCATACAACAGGTTAGTGTCGTGACAGTACTCCCCTCCCCTAGAAGGTTTGGTCCCTAAACCAAACAAATAGCTCTAAAAACAGAATATTACAGTGCTAGCAAATTGCCAACAGATTACCGTCACGTGATGGCAAATTATGGTTACATAACCAGTGGAAAACGGTGGATTATAGTAGGCAGTGTACGGGTTCGCGCAAAGATATTAGTTCCGTTTACTGCTCTTAGCTAAGCTAATAGCGATTTTCTATCCCAAGGATGGAAATCCTAATTAGCCAGCTTAATAAATAGCGTCGGTAGAACTCTACACCGCCACCCAAATTAACTAGGCGTGGCGCTCTTAGCAAAAATCTAACCAATTAAACAACTTTAACCAGCGGTTAAAGTTTTATAAAATCTTAACTTCTCTAAATTATTATGGTTGTTATCCACAGCCTTAGCATAGTAAGTCTCTTTTATCTTATACCTAGTCTGGGGGTCCGGGCTTCTTAGGGTGTTGTTTATAAAACTTTAGTAGTACGCGCTTATACCCTTTTAGGGACTTCTTGGGTTCCCAGGTTTTCTTATTATAATACTTCCACTTAATACAATATGTTAAGCCATACTCGTCCATTTGTTTATTATATACGTCAAAAATCTTCTTAAATTCCCACTTATCTGTAATATTACCGTTATTATCCCTTTTGGCTATCCTGCCTATAATATTGCAACATTCCTCTTTATTAATACATGCTTGGCCAGGAATCTCTTTAGGGAACTAGAGGCGGACTTTTAAAGTATAGAAAGACTTATTAACACAAATATGGTCTAGAAGGTCCACCATAACTACCCCTCTATAGGCAGCTAAAACGGGCCAGGGTCCATCCTAGTTATTATCCTACTTCCTCTTAGGCTAGTTAATCTTTATATTTTTAAGGCTAACTATAACTATATCATCCTTTTTAAATATTATACCTTTATCCCGCTTTATATTGGCGTTGTCTTTATAGCGTTACTAGGAGATATAAGCTAGGGCCTTAAGCTGGGTTAAGATACACTTAAAGCGGTTGGTAATAGTATTAGCTTATAGGTACTCCTTCTTTGCATATACAGACAGGGCTAATAGCTAGGGGCCCACTAGTTTAACACCCAGATGTGGGTTATAGCTATAGTTTGCAAAGAACAGTAAAATTCCCGTAGTCTTATTAACCTAGTTATTTATAGCAAACTCAGTAAGGGGGATCCAATCTACCCAGTCGTCTTAGGTAAAGCTCATAAAGGCATATAGGTACTTATTTATTGCTGCATTAATAATCTCAGTCTAACCATCTATTTCAGGGTACTATATAGAACTAGGGCTTAGAGTTACCTTTAGGCGCTAGTTTAGGTAACGCCAGAAGTTAGAAACAAATTAAGAGCCTTTATCAAAAATAACAGTATTTAGAGCGCCGTGTAACTTATAAATAGTATAGATAAATGCTTTAACAAGCTCCTTAGTGTCTAGGCTAGTAACAGAAATAAAGTATCTTATCCCCACTAGGCGGTTAATAACAACAAAGATATATCTATACACTTTGCCGTTGCGAAGGCACTTAGGTAGGTCGATGACGTGGTTAATAGAGATATTAGTCTATGGGCGGATTGGTAGTTCTAGTGGTTTTAGGAAACCTAGCAGTGCTAAGTATAGGGTCTTTATATAGAAGCAAAAAGCACAGTCTTTTACAAAGGTAGCTATAAACTGTAAAATACCTGGCCACTAATAGGTTTAATTAAGGAGGTCTAGTGTCTTAACGCGGCCTAGGTGGCCCGTAGGGCCCAAACTATATGTACAGTATATAACTTCTAGTCAGAGTTTAGGTGAATTAGGGACAAATACTCAATTCCTATAGTAGATTAGGCCGTTAACAATTAAACATTTGGATTTATTATAGCGGAGTAACTTCCTAATCTACTTAGGCCAACAGCGTGCTTTACGGCCTTCCTATTTGTATAGCGCAGCTAACATATCCCTAGCGAGCTTATTCTCCTTATAGGCATTCTTAATAAGCTCCTTAAGGGGTTTTTTCTCTAGCTCTAGGTCTATTACTGCGATAAGGTCTTTGACGCTCTAGTCTTGAGATTCGCTTAGCAGCTCTTCTAGAATAGCAAGGTTAACCTTTTTTAGTGGTAAGACAACGCGGTCTCGGTATCGTAGACATTTGTCATTAGTACTAGCAGGTGCTACGCCTAGGAGGCGGCTAAGAGCATCTAGAATTATGGCTTTGGTGCTGGGCCTATAGGTAATAACAAAGTTAAATTAGGAAAGGAACTCAGCCCAGCAGACTTAGCGCTGGTTTAGTTATTTTGTTATTATAAAAGTCTAGAGGTTCTTATAGTCCGTAATAATTTTAAATAGCTGCTTAGTTCCCTATAGTTTAGGGCACTATTCTTCTAGTACCTTAATAATTACTAGGAGCTCCTTATTATATATTTTATAGTTATATTTAGGGGCTGAGTGCTTAGTGGAGAAGAATGCGACTAGCTTAAACTTATTACCTTTATTAGCTTAGTAGAGCACTCCACCTAAAGCCCAGTTTAAGGTGTCTGTCTCTACTATAGTCTTCTTTGTGTAGTCGTAATACGCTAGGACTAGTGCTGTAGTAAACGCTATTTTTAGGGTCTAGAACGCCTGTGCTTAATTAGGGCCCTATAACCAGTTAGTGCTCTTCTTTAGTAGCCTAGTTATAGGCTTAACTACTGCTAAGTAGTCTTAGATAAATTGTTAGTAGAAGTTCGCGAAGCTAAGAAATTGTTATAGTTTTTTAATTAACGTTGGGTCCTTCTATTTCTATAAGGCCTGTACCTTCTTAGGGTCTATAGTCATGCTATTAGTTAAGATAATTAAACTAAGGTATTTTATTTTAGTAGCATAAAACTTAGACTTATTAATATTAATCTAGAGTCCAGCATTACTAAGTCTCTGGATGATTTTATTTACATATTTTGTGTACTTGGCGCGTGTTTTAGAGAAGACAAGAACATTATTAAGGTACGCAGTGTAGTAGTTGTTAAGGGTGTTATATAAAACATAGTTAATATAGTTCTAGAACATAGTAGGCGCGTTATAGAGACTAAATGGTATAACTAACATCTTATAGAGTCCAAACTGGGTAATAAATACTATAAGCCACTTATAGCCTTCCGCGATCTAGATCTGGTTAAACACAGCAATTATATTAAGCTTAGTAAAGTACTTAGCACTACAGAGTATGTTAAGTATCTTGTGGATTAGTGGCAATGGGTACCAATTCTTAATAGTAACTATATTTAGGCCTTGGTAGTTATAGCAGATTCACATACCGCCGCCCGGCTTTGTAGTAAGGAGAAGTGGTACGGCAGCTAGTAAGATTAATTTACAGATAAAACCCTTATCTAGCGTCTTATTAATCCACTTCTTTACATAGCTAAGTTTAGCAGGTAAGAGAGGCCTATTTTTATAATATAGGGCCTGGTTTCCGGGGATAATCTTAATTTTATAGTCTTATGGTTAGTAAGGGGGCAGCTTATCTGCATTCTTAGGGAGGAAATGCTTAGTATATTTATAAAACTCCTTTAGTAGGCATTATAAAATGTCTTCGCGGGTTAATCCTGGTTTGCCTTTTAGGAATTTTTTAATATTAGTGTTAACTATCTTCCGGCGTAGAAACTTAGGCTTAGTTTTTAGGTTTGTTTTAAGGAAGTTATAAAAATAAGGGGGTAGCACTTTACGGGCTTCTTCTATTGTATAGTCGCCTTCTACTAGTCGGCGGAAAGACTTTTCTAATAGGTTCGGTACTTCTATTAGGCCTATAGGCAGCTCTTTAAGCAGCTATTAGTGCTCTTTTTATTTAACTATTTCTACTAGCTCTGCTATATGGATCCTTATTACCTTTACGCCTTTTTATTTACAGAACTAGGTAAAATTAACGGCATAAGTGCATCTAATATTGTCTAGGTTAGGGCGTGTCTAGTTCTCCAGTGGTACAGCTAGGCTAGCGTGGCTCGGTTGGCCTAGGGGGGCGGAAACAAGGCAGCGGCCCTACACGGTACGCGTGGGGGACGGGTATAAGGTTGGGCGTTATAGGGGGAAGGTTTTAATTGCTCTAGTTTCGGTCTTAGCTATAATATCCTTAGCTATTATATATGCAGTCGCATATATATATAGCAAATAACTTAAAGTTAAGTGTCTTATTAGCTGGCCTAGGTTAAGCAGGTGTATATAAGGGACTTATAGTTTTAGTAGTATTTATTTTTTTAGGGATAGGTTAGTAGTCTAGTCTTCCAGGATCTCTGCTTTATTTACTATATATATTAGTTTACTAGTATTAGGTACCTCTTTTACTGTTAGCTAATAGTATCTAGGTGTTGGCCATGCGATGCGTCCGCGTAGTGCTACTTAGTTATAGTCACAAATGTGCTATGGGAGACAGTTATAGGCACAGTAATTAGAGTTAAACTTAAGCTCTAGGATAGGGAAGTCTATTCTTAGGTTATACTTTTTAAGCTAGGGCATTCTAAGGATTACTAGTGTTAAGGGTAATAACTTTATAACATAGAAAAGCATAGATTCTATATAGTAGCCGATTATTATTTTTACTGTAAAGTAATGGGTAATAAAGCTAGATGGGAGTCCGTTAGCAAGGCGGAGTGGTTTTAGGACTAGGAGTCTTTTTATTATAATATTATGCTTTTTTATAAGCAAGTCTTTATCTGCAAACGCTGGTGCTATACTACTACTATTAATAAGGCTTAATATTTCAATAAAGACTTCTAGGAGTAGGTTACGCAATAAGGAGAGGTAGGTCTAAATAAGGATAGTATTCCTATTATTATTTGCTATTCTAAGGTTAAATAACAGCTAGCTTAGAATAAGGTCTAACTAATCTAATAGTATAGATCTAATTCTTTTATTCTCCTCCCTATATAGTTCTAACCCTTAGAGGCAACTTAGTCCAAGGGTTAGCCTTTTAATAACTAAGTCATAGGGCTTGGCTAGTAGCTATGGTCTTAGCTAGTATATCCTAACGTGTTGGTCTCTGGCGGTATATATATGCTAGGGGGTACTTCACTAAGGACATAGCCGGTCTCTCAGTTAGTAGTAATACAGAGCACTTATCCATAGTTTATGTACGGGACCATCGGCTGGGGCTATATTAGGAAAGGAAATTATAGGGGTAGGTCTCTATGTCCAAACCCACATCCTTATCTATAGTTACCGCCTTGATTACTATCTTCTCTACTAAAGAATCCACCACGGCTAGGAAGGGGTTGACGCAATAGCATTAGGAGGGAATTTAGGTTCTTTATAGGGTTATAAGCATCTTTCTAGTAGCCTGGCTAACCACACGCCATATAGAGTCTATTATCCCAGTAATATTTTTAGACGTTATTAGGGAGGTTACTACTACCACTACTAAATTTAGCGGCGTTAAGGTCCATTAGGTTATTCCATAATACTAGTACTAAGGTATTATTAGGTAATATAGGTCAATAGCTGCTAGTGGTACTTAGCTTAGCAGTATTTAGCTTTATTTAATAGGCGTGGTTCTATAGGTTATAGGCAAATACATCTATCTACTTACTCCAGCCCTCATAATCAGCATCGCCGATCTTGTGGCTAAGGGTAAGGGCTAGGTCCTTTATTTTAAAGAAGATGTTCTTCTTAAGCAAATCCACTTTTTATTCCTTAGTCTTATTTGCTTTAATTATTAACTTATTAAGCTCTGCTTTCCAGGACTAGTAGTTACATTTACCCTAGTTTAAGGTATCTAACTTATTTTTAGCTACTTGGGTTATATCTATGGTCTTATAATACTTCCTCATGTATATAAGCATAGACTCTTAGTTAGAGAAGGTCCATTTGCTTAGGTTATTTAGGTATACACATAGTATATCAAGGCTATGCTTAACATAGTTATAAGCCTTATCTATTAGCATATCTAACATATAGAGGACTTCGTCCATTGGGGTTTCAAAGCACTTTATATCTCTTTAAAAAAACGCCTTGGATCTTTATTTCCCATATTTTAAATTTTTCTTATTTTTTAATTAGTGATCCCTTGCCATTAAATAGGGTTAGATCTTTTACTTCACGCTTCTTTCTATAGGACTTAGGAAGGGGGGGGCCAGTAGCGGTATTCTTATCGGTAATAGTCTAGGTAAGTATGGTAATCTAAGAGCTTAGACTTTATATAGTCTTAGTATATACCAAAGCTTACTATTCAAGTGTCTTAAGGGAGTTAATTCTATACTAAGCTTCCTTAAGTTAAGACTTTACAGCTCGGCCTTCGTTGTAGACGGTCTAGAGACCGTTCTCAATACTAGTTAAAAAGGCTACACATATAGAGAGGTATTAAGAGGTTCCTGCCATATCAAGGTCCTTAGGGTACTCAGGACCATTCCTAATCACCTAGGTAATGTTAATATGGGAGGTATTAAAGAAGTAAGCAAGTACTTTGCGGGTGTTTATTACCGGGGTGTTTATTACCGGGGTATTATCCATATTGTAGTCGCCCATTTTAAGGGATCTAGGTAAGGCAATTGAAGTCTATAAGGCTGGCTGTAATACTAGGATTGTTGAAATTATCTAGGACAATACTAAGATTATCTAGGACTATCTAGGACTATGCTAAGGCTATGCTGAGACTATGGTACTATGTTATCGGTCGCGTCGGGTCGCGATTATACTGGGAAAACGGAGATAGTAGACTGGAAAAAAAATAAAGATCGCGACGGGGCGCAGTTAGAGATACCACAAACTGTCACAGTGCTGCAATAAAGTAGACTGAATAACTACGTTATGGTATGAAGAGGAGAAGAAGGTAAAAGGGGTATCGTACACAAATAGTAGGGCCAGCCGCCAAGGCGCTAGTGGTGGGCCAGCCAATAGTAGGAGATAGTACAAGACAGTATGGAACAGTATGCGACAGGTCAGTGCCATGACACTATAGGAGGTTTATTATATAATAGTTAAAGAACATTAAGCTGTTTATAAGACTTATAAAAAAGGAGGAACTATGGATATAGGGAAATAAATAAAGGAAGCTATTCTAGGAACTTAAGGAGTTATTTACCTAGGATCTAATCCTTAAGATCTACTAACTATAGTTAGACTCAGTTATAGAAATGGATGTATTAGACTTTATACTAGGAGTATGCTTGCTATAGAAGTATTAGGACACATGGTATTTAGTAACGTACTATAGTTAAAAGATAACACCAGCAGAACTAAACTACGATATCTATAATAAGGAGTTATTAGGTATAGTTATAGTACTTAAGGAATAGAGAGCATTCTTACAAAGTATAGAGAAACTATTTATAGTTAAAATAGACTATAAGAACCTAATAGGATTCCTAATAATAAAGGAATTAAACTAAAGATAGGTTAGATAGGCAGAGATGCTTACAGAATACTATTTTAAAATTTAGTATATTAAGGGTACTAAAAATACAAAAGTAGATGCATTTAGTAGGAAGCTAAAGTTATAGAATAAAGATAAGCTATTAGGCGCAATGTTATAAAAAGACAAAGACGGATTAATTAGGTATAATTATCCCAAAATTATAGTAACTAGAGAAAAAAAGACCTATAAGATATTAGAGAGTATATAGTTATAAAAGATCTAAGAAGTATAGGAGGAGTATTTAGAGTTAGAACAGTATAAGCACTAAGAAGCTATATATATACCAAAAACAGTTACAAAAGAGTTTATAGAGAAGTTTTATAAGGGAATAACTTAAGGATATAATAAAGCTATAGGCTTAGTGTTAAGACTTTAATAGGTGTATATTATTTAAGGAATCTAGGGATTAGTAAGATAGGTTATAAAAGAACATCTAAATTATTAAAGAAATAAACTAATAAGGCATAGGCTATATAGAGGGCTATAACCTATTAAAATACCAGAAAGACTGTAAGAGGTTATATTATAAAACTTTATTATAAAGTTACTAAAGTTAAGAGATTCTATTACCAGATAAGATTATAATATAATCTTAGTAATAGTAGACAAGTTAACCAAGTAGGGCTATTTTATAGCATATATAGAAGAAATATTAGTGGAGGATATAGCTAAAATCTATATTAAAGAAGTATTTATAAAATATGGAGCACTAATAAAGATTATATTAGATAGAGATTTGAGATTTATAGCAGTATTTTAGGAGGTATTTTTAGCTAAATAGGGGGTTTAAGTAGCAATGTTAATAGCATATTACTCACAAATAGACGGATAAATAGAGAGACTAAACTAAATATTAGAATAGTACTTAAGGTATTATATTAATTACGCATAAAATAATTAGGTGTTGTTATTACCAGTTATATAGTTTATGTATAATACTACACTATAGGAAGAAATAGGTATGTTACCTTTTAAGGCAAATTATAGATATAAGCTAAGAATATTATTAATACTATAATAAGTAAAAAAAAAAAAAGTAGCATAGCTAAAGAAAGAATAGAGAATCTAATAAATCTTTATAATTACCTTAAAGAAATAGTAAAACTAGTATAAATAAGGATAAAAAGGTACTATAATGCTAGGAGATCTAAGAAATCAGATCTTAAGGAGGGAGATAAAGTATATGTTGGTCACACAGGGTGACTCACCAATAACGGCTACTTGAGTAGGGTTACAGTGATGTTGGTTAATATGCTTTTTTAATCTAGAATAGGGGAGGGCGAGGAGCTTAAGGCTCCTCGCCACGCTAGTGCCGCGGCTACACGTGACCACACATAATATATTCCCAACACTAGCAACTCTTCTTTTGTGGTTGCCATCTACATATAAAATACCGCTTAACTAGCGTAATAAGTATCAATCCTCCTCACTTACTATTACCATTGCAATATATAACGGCTTGTATAAATGCTTTTAAACTAAAACTTATAGATTGTTATCTAATAAAGATACTAAGCTAAGGAAAAGAAGAAGAAGAATAATCATTAGGGAGTGGTAGGCAGACATATCGCAAGGGCCGCTAAGGCGCTAGTGGTAAGTGAACTAATGGCAATTTTCTATCCCGGGGATGGAAAATCCTAATTAGTTGTTTGGAGTTAGGGTAGATATCGTGTTAAGGGCACCAAGGCGCTAAGCGTAAGCGAGCTAATAGCGATTTTCTATACCAGGCATAGAAAATCCTAATTGGCTAGCTAAAACCAGTATCCGCAGATTGCAGTAGAACTTGGTAGATAGTTGCAGTAGAACTTAGTAGATAGTTACGGTGGAATTTAGTGGACAGTTACAGTGGAATTTAGTAGATAGTTGCAGTGGAATTCTACTCCCTTTTAACCCAACCTTTAACTCGTATATAGAGAACGTTTGTGTTAACAAACGTTTCTAAAGCCTTGTTTGGGTTTGCCTTTGTTATTATATCTACTAGGTTATCTTAGCCATTAATCCATTAAATCTTAAAGAGTTCTCGCCGTTCGTAAGATTACTGAAGTGCTATAATATTAATTATAAGGCGCTTCTCCTTTGTGGTACCAAGCTTGACTAAACACTTATAGAGGGAATATAAGTCGGTACACACAATTATAGGGATAGTGGGAAGTTCAAGTTAATCTATAATCATTTTTAGGGTAGTTCCAATTGCAATTACTATATTAACTCCGCCAACCATTCCATATATCTCTGACGCTAGAACGCTTTAAGTAACGCACTTGCTCTTAGTTAAGCTCTAATAGATAAAATTGCTGTGGATTATAAAGTCATTCTCTCTAGTAGATTTGTTTGCGATAATAATCTTATATCCTAACTAGGAGCTAAAATCTTTATTATTTACAAACAATCCATTAACAAATATAAAGAGCTTGGCGGTGGGAAGACTAATAGGCACGTAAAGTAGTCCCCAATTAAGATAGTTCATTTGCCAGGAGAGACGCTTATTTAGAGCAAGGACGTCATCCTTAGTTAGTTCCTAGTATTAGGCGGCAACAGAGAGATTAAATAAAGCCTTAGGTTAACAGATAGAAGCAACATAAGCTCTACAAGCGCGTTGCTCTATGTATTCTTGTTTCAGAGAGTTGATGTTAATAACGTTGATCTTTTTACCTTAACCCTTCTGGCGCAAAGCAATAGAATCCTCGTTTAAGGAGAGGATGCATTTATTAAAAAGTAATAGTGTTATTAAATTAAGCTTTTCCTTTAGCTTTGCTATAAGATTTGCTTTTACTAGCTTATCTTCTTTAAGAGCTAAAAATTGGTCGTCTCCTAAGATAATTGTATTATTAGTTTACATGCCGATAATTCCAAATGGAGTTCCCGTAGTTGTAATAAGGAAGTAGGGATTAAATATAGAAGTAGTTATTAAGAGCTTCTCTTTATAGTACTTGCTATAAGTAGCCCACTAATAAGTTCCTGCCTCTGTGATTCTATATAATGGCTTAAGTACAACTATAATTATATCTTTGGGATATTGGTAGCGAATTTACTCTAAAAGGTATACCAGTATTAAGCGCTAAAGGCGCGTCTCTAATTAGGTATAGGCTTAAGTAATATCTCTTAAATAAACCGCTATTCTATTCTTTATTAGGGAGGGAGCTAGCGCAATAATAACTCGCTAACTAGCTCGTTAAATTATAGGGGATTGCGTAAGAATTACTTCCTTGCCATTATTATTATAACCTTAAATGACCAGTCTCGACTTCTTAAATAGGGTGTTAGTGGCTTTGCCTTTAATCTTATTAACCATTCTTAACTTAAAGATACGAACTCTATTAAACTTGGCAGGGTTATATTTCTTAAATTTAAAGACTCCTTTTATAATAAGACCGTCGATCTCCTGCTTATTAGATGCTTAGAAAGGGGCTCCTAGAGTTATAATACGGCCTTCCTTTTAGAGTTGTTTTGCGAGCTTAAAGTCCGCCTTCTCTTTAGCTATTATAAAGGCCATTAATAACTTAACTCTACTTTTAATAGCGGCAACAAATTGCTCTTTGAAATTAACAAGATGTTAGCAATTTTATAATCCTTTTAGACGACCTCTACCGCGTCATAGTTGCGGCATATTTGCTATAACTATATTAGAATCATAGTCGCCTTTTAGAGCACGTTAATTGTAGTTCTTCTCTAGGGTATCCTCTATAGCATCTTATAAAGGCTCAAAACTGTTGTCCCTATAGTAGGGCTTAACAACGGTTAAGCGGAATTAAGTGGGTCTATAGGGCATCTAAAGAGTACAAGTTTAACCCTTAATGGCGATAAGTGTATATGGGCCTAACTAGCCCCCTTTTTCACGCCATACCCGTACTTTAGATTGGAGTGGTAGATCTGTTATAATTAAGGTATTTAAACCGTTTCTTATTCTTAGTACGTTATTGACCTAGCGCATAGCATAGATACAGCGCACCTCCTTTATTACCTTATAGATAGCCTCAGCTCGTTGCGTAACAGATGGAGATAATAGAGAATTGTTAGTCATTTAAGGGTAGGCGCTAAAGACTAGTAATATAGGTACAAGCCTATCTAGGCTAGCGGAATCATTAACAGCCTTAATAGCTATCTATAAGGTAAGCTCTTTGCTAGCGCCCTCTAGTTCCAAAGAAATAATCTTATATGCTTGGCGTAATAGCGTGTGATATCGTTCTACTTTTCTAACACTATTATGTGCCTTAACAGGGACTTCCTTAACCTTAATTTCTATTGCCCTTACCTATTACCAAAACTCTATAGATAAGAAGTTCCTTCCTATATTATAAATAACTCAATTAGGGGGTCCTAGGTAGACATTAATCTAGTATAATTAAAAAGTATCCCATGCGTTCCTAGCTGATATATCTTTTAGGAAGCGTGCGGCTTAGAAAAAGATTAAGAGGTTAACAACTTAGAGTACTAGCTTGCCGCTAAGATATATAATATTAATAATAATATAGAAGTTAAAGTTATAGTTATCTTTAAGGGTAAACTTAAATCGGCCAGGGGACTTCTGGTTTATTTAGCAGTGATAATAGTACTTTATAAGATGCTTAATCGTCTTAGCCTTAACTTTATAACCTACTCGCTAAAGAACCCTAAGTAATCTATAAACTAATAGGTAACCAAAGCGACGGTATAGTTAATGTAACTCTAACTTAGTCAAATGGCTCTAAGCAACGCTCCTTTCTAGCTGTTAAAGGAGCAACCAAGGGTAACCCCACTTACATATAACGGGCACCCGATTCTCTCCCTAAACAAGCATATTCTTAAGGTTATTAAGCTTAACGCCTAACTTATCTATATCTTAGATACAGAATAGAAACGGGGTGTTCGCGGGAATAATATAGAAAGTGATATATCCTAATAGAGTTTGGACCTTAATTATGCCAAGGGAGATTATAGTACCCTTACTAAAGCGAATTGTATATTGGCCTGCCATTAATTAGTTAATCTAAATAGAGCTATTAAGCTACTAAAGAGCTCGAACTTGAGGTTCTCCTACTATAGATACTCCTACGGCTCCAGTATCTGGCATAATACTATAGAAGACGTTCGCCGAGTATCTATTATCAAAGGAGAACGCGGAACTTTCTTTTAGCTCGTTAAAGATATCTAACTTTGTAACAGAATGGAGCGTAGATTGGTTGTTAAGGACAGCAACGGTTTATATACCATTTACCTCACTATACTTGGTAAAGTATTGGTTAGGAGAGTAGTCCTCAATTTCTATATCTATAAGAAGCTGTTCGGCCTTGTTAATCTTACCCTTAAGATCTTCTTCGCCTTTATATTAAACTAGGAAGCTTTAGAAGTAGGCTATAGTAACCTTATAATTTCTAACGTTTCGTGCGCTTTAGCAAAACTTATTATATGCCTTCTTTTATCTGTTAAAAGGGTGCCTAGTTAACTAGCAATTTAGCTTTTTACAAACATAGCATTTCTTCTGTTAATTGTTTTAAGATAAACCTCCACAAGAACCTCCATAATTGCTTTATAGTTAATATTAATTGTGCCCTCTGCCGTATCCCCTACCCTAGCCACCATATGTTCAATCAGTCCAGTTATAATCGTATTGGTCGGTTAGGTCAATCGAAGTAGGTTAAAGTTAGGCATTAAATTGCTATACTTCTTAAGAGCGCAGAGCGGTGCCAATAGAGGATCTTAATTAAGCACATACTCCTTTATAAGTATTTACAGGATTAAAGAGGGCAAGGTTGTATTCTTTAACACTTTAGCATACGCTAATAACCTAATCGCGTAGGCTAAAGTCCTCTTAATATAATTTAGATAAACCACGCTAAATTATCTAAAGTCAATTAAAGAGCTTTTAAAGACAATTAAGCTGAGAAACACCTAGGTTTGTAGCAATAATCCTTAGAAAGGTAGTCTCTCTCCACTCCAACATATACTGTTGCTTATTCTCTTTTATTTCAAAGTGGCACCTTAACTTATATATTATGCGGTCAAAATCGTATCCTTTTCCTACCAAATGATTATAATAGAAGGTGCTAGCTCGGCCCCTAAGCATAATAGAATAGGCGTTGTGGTATTAATCAGACTCTATTCCTATCTTTTAGCAACAGTTATGGAAGATACGCAGTTTTAAATTAAGAATATTATATAATTCCCCACCAAATTTATTTTCTTGATCTGAATAGAGCTTCGCAAGTTCTATAAGCAATTTTAAAGTGCTTTTAATTTAAGATTAAGATAGAGGAGGGAGTTGCATTATAGGTTGCAATAGGGATATAGGTCTAGTCAGTGAAGTCTAAAGGCTGTTAGCTCGCAAAGTAGGGGGGTCTTATATTTGCTTTAGTAGCGTATTATTTAAATTTTATCGTAAGTTGAGCTTCCTTATAGTGCGTAGTTGGTGCTCAATCTCCTATAGAGTCCATTTATGCTCTTCTTTTGCGTTAATGACTTGCTCTTAAATATTGTCTCTAATAGCGCTTCTATCTATAGGGACAAACACTCCATTCTCCTAAAGGAAGTTACGGAAGTCTTATATAATAAGCTTGTTTGCAAGAGCCTATGTTTCCTTTATCCATCCAACGAAGTCCTCCTTCATGCAATACTATAGCATAGTGTCGTTGTATTCACTGTCTATGTAGTGTACTATATGGTATAATAAGAATCCGTTCAGGTCCTTTTGCTTGGTGTTTATAGGGTTAATGTCTTTGTTCCATATCTTCAGGTTAATGTCTTCTTCGTACTTCTTTGGGTAGGTTAACGCCATAATAGGTTAAAGGTAGGTAGGGTTTTTGGTTTTATAGAATCTCATAGGTTTGCTGTTAAGAGGTAGGCAATTTGAGATATTGTTTAATGTGTTTTAGACGTTGACTTAGGACCTTAGGTTTAGTAACACTTCTAACCTAAAGTACTTGACCAAATCTTCGTAAACGTAGTTGTTCTATATAATAGACGCAACTTGGTATCTCCTAGTACTTAGTAACACTTCTATTACTAGTTTTCCGCAAGTCTAAGGTAGCACAGTATTACCGGGATCCATTCCATATGAGCGCATATAGCACCCCTATATAAGACTATCTCTTCTGTTAAAAACCTTGCTGTTCTGTAGTTAACTATATATTCAACCACTAATTAGTGTTAGTCACATAGGGTAACTCACCAATAACGGCTACTTGAGTAGGGTTACAGTGATATTAGTTAATATGCTTTTTTAATCTAGAATAGGGGAGGGCGAGGAGCTTAAGGCTCCTCGCTACGCTAGTGCCGCGGCTATACGTAACCACACGTAATATATTCCCAACAGTATAGCTACTATTTAAAAAATTTTTAAGAGTTAACGACTAAGTAAGAAGTTGGACTATATTAGACTAGGACCTTTTGAAATTACGTAAAGGATTTTATTATTTATATATAAGCTAAACCTACCAGCCAAAATGAGAATTTACCCTATATAGTATATCGCAATGCTAGAGCTAGTATATAGGAATATTAAGCCACTAGTCTATAAGGCAGATATATATAGAGGGCAAGAAGAAGATAAATAGTAAGTTTTAAAGATTATTAGTTATAAGGACGTAGATAATAAAATATAGTATAAAGTAAAGTAGATAAGCTATAGTAAGACTATCTAAAAACCACTAAGTAACCTAGAGAACGCTATAGGAAAGGTATAGAAGTATTAAAAGAAAGTAGGTTAGGGAGTATTAAAAAAGGATTACTAAAGAATAAGTTAACTAAGGGGGACCTAAAAGGAGCAACTACTATATTACTTAGAGTTGTTTCCTTTTTTAGAAACTCTACATCGGGAAAATATTCATAGGATAAGATTTAAGTAGACTTTAATTTTCGCGTTTCGCGTAATTAATATGCAATTTAACCAACTTAACACGCAATTAACCAACTTAACACGCAATTTAACTAACTTAATATGCAATTAACTAACTTAACACGCAATTTAACTAACTTAACACGCAATTAACTAACTTAACACGCAATTTAACTAACTTAACATGTAATTAACCAACTTAATACGCAATTCGACTAACTTAACATATAATTAACTAACTTAACACGCAATTTAACTAACTTAATAACTTTAAAAGCTAACTATATATTTCTTAACACGCAATTAACCTACTTAGTAACTTTAAAAGGTAACTATATATTTCTTAACATGCAATTAAGGTAAAGTTATATGCTATATATTTAACTATTATATATTATCTAATATAATCTTATACAATCTTATATAGTTTTATTACTTAGAGGC
>Ga0307507_10002600_pt1 | contig 37294 bp, 3 predicted proteins | sample 7_EM_MG_FD_207223 | JGI IMG/M metagenome (GOLD analysis project Ga0307507, IMG submission 207223) | Populus trichocarpa ectomycorrhiza microbial communities from riparian zone in the Pacific Northwest, United States - 7_EM | ecosystem: Host-associated > Plants > Roots > Unclassified | place...
GGCGTGTTCCTCTGCCGTGTCTGCTATACGGTCCGCTATAACCTTTTCTAAGATCTTGCTTAGGGTGTTTTCTAAGGCAATAGGGCGGTAGCTTCCTGGGATTGAGTAGTCTGCTTTGCCTTCTTTTTATAAGACAACCGTCGTTATAGATCTTCCGAGTCGCGGGTAGTAGCCTATTACAAAGCATGCTCTGGTTACATCTGCAAGCCAAGGTGCTATAAGTGGACCACAGGTCTTTAAGGCTTCGTTTGGGATAATAAATGGTATTAAGAGGGTACCGTATTAAGAGCGTATGTGTTAATATTTTAATTCTTGTTAACAACTGGTAAGACATACTTTTGTAATAGCAGGCTGTCTTATTTATAGAAGGTCATATAAAAGGCTATTAAGAAGAATGCGTTAATAGTTTATAAGAGGTTATAGAGATGAATAGGCTTATCTGCAAAGCTATTAGAGAGTGCCATAAATTAGAATAATTCTCCTCTAGATTCCTAGTACCCTATATATAGGACTGTAATACTTGTAGATATATTCGGCCGTAAAATTAAGAGACTGTCTAGGTTAATTAGGTATGGTGGTTGTCAATAAGAACTTAACGGGTGTCTATAAAGGCATCATAGATAAGTTGGAGAGTCGTGTCGTAGGCATATTGGCGTGACAGGTTATCGGGTTTGCTTTTAAATCACGTTTAAATCGCATTCAGATCACAGGCGTATTGGCACGATCGTTCGGTTAATTAGACTGTAGGCATATCAGCACAGTTAGTAATTGGGTTTAAGGTTTTAGGGTAGTAGTATAGTGTTAGCGTTAGGTCCTTCCTAATTAATTTTGTCTCTCCTTATACAGCTTAGTATTAATTGGAGTAGTTATTATAGCAGTAGTAGCCAGAGGATAATAGATAGGATTTATTCCAAAGGACTCGCGGATAATATACACCTACCACCCAATAGCACAGCGCGGGTTATAAATTAGCTTGTCTTAGCTGTTGGCCCAAACCTAATATATACTAAAGGACTTCGCGGATAATATACACCTACCGCCCAATAGCACAGCGTGGGTTATGTCTTGGCTTGTCTTGGCTAATACTATAGGATTAGTTCTAGGCTTAGTAACAGGATTACTTTAATATTATTCTCCGCAGCACTAGGGTAAGTCTTAACTAAGGTCGTCTCTAAAGCTTGTACAACTCTATATTAGTTAAAAAGGTTAGAGGGGTAAGATATTCTAAAGCCTTCCCAGGCACGTGTCCTTGGCCATTAAAGTCGGCATTTAATCGTAACCACAGGAGACCTTCTAGCGAATAACAACGCGTAGCTAGGGGTGTTCAACGCAAGTCCTTAAGGACCTACGGAATGGGGTGGGATATTATCTAGGCCTTCCTAGGCGAGGTAAAGAGGGAGCTTTAGTGCCTGAGTATAACGCGTTGACGCGTCGTTGCAGACGAAGTCTCCCCCGGACGGGGTTGGGTGAGCTTAGTATAATATAACAGCTTAAACAAATGCCTCTAAACCGAAGCTTGAACGAATGCTGTATTATGAAGATACTAAGCTAAGGAAAAGGAAAGGGAAGAGGAAGGTCGTCAGGGGCTAATATACAGGAGGCGCCAAGGCGCTAGTAGTAAGCGATATTGAATGCGGCAGGTGGCGATGCTCCAGCACCGTTACATAGAGGCTCTTATAGCTAGATCTTGCACCAGCCGGACTCTGCCGCGATTTTAACGCCACTAACACCGGTAATAATTCCGCATACTTCTGTCTTTCTAAAAGTAAGAACCCGCCGCCGCCATTAAAGGAGTTAGAGAGGTTGTGTAACCTATAGCGGCTTGGAGCTATATATACGCGGCAATATAGCTAATTTGGTATAGTAGGTACTAAAAGATCTGTCCTTCTAGTAATAGTGGGTGAACTTAGAATAGAATATATAGTAGTTCGGAAAAGAACTGCGGCGGCAAGACCTTGCTTTAATAGAGTTGAATGCATTTATATAAAGGTAAGGCAGACGTCTATAAAGTGCTAAAGTATAAAAGTCTGAGGTTATAAGTTATATGGAAATAGAAGATGCAGGTAAAGACTTTTCACGATATTTATAATAGTTGTCAATCATATCCCTCCCTTTAATTTATATCTTATTATCGTTTAGCTCTCTAAAATAATATCTCTATCCCCAAACCTTGTCCCCATTAAGTATCTCTTACATTATAGGCCATAGCTTACTGGAAGCTATAATAGCAATATATTTTAACAAGTCAAGAAGGAGGAGTATATTGTAGCGGGTGGATATACTAGCCTATAACCTGTTAAAGGGACCCTAGCACATCTAATAAATAAAGCATTAGCTAAAAGCAAGGAGATTCTAAAAAGAGAGAGGAGGTATGGTATATAATATTATTATTAGGCAATAAGCTAGAAATATATAATAACCATTTATACCTAATAATAGTCTATCCTACTACTAATGGTACCAGCTTCTCAACCTCCTCTTTATTTATTAGTGTTCTTTATCTTATATTAATTAGTTTCTAAATTTTCTACAGTATAGCTATATAGTAGACTATAAGCTGCATCTTAGCCTCTATAGCTTTCCCTCCAGCCTCCTTTAGCTCTATAGTACATACAAGAGCAACCCTAAAAGTATATACGTCCGTTATTAGGCTAAGTGTGGCACCATTACTAGTAGACCTAAAATTCTCATAGACTCTATAAACGTCGTCATTGTCATCTTAATTAAATACAATCACAAAGTCTACCTTTTTTAATATGGTTAGCCTAGAAGTGCTTATAAATAGAAAATTAGAATGGATATTCTAAGATTAACTATATAGCTTAGATGTTAATAATATGGATTAAAGTAAATAATAATAGTAAAACTTACACATTGTTAATTTCTAGGGAAGTAATATTATCCTCCTTAACTACCGCCTCTAGGGCGTCCCAGATAACTCTTGCCCAAGCATTCTTATCTTTATTATTATTATTGCATCGTTTTGCCCTTATATAAATGCGTTACACGCAACTCTAGAAAGGCTCTAGCCTATCTATTTCTGCCTAACCCAATTATGTTTTATCTGATTAGTTAAATATATAAGAGCGAATATCATTTTTAAAAGCTATGGGGTTAGCTTAGCGGAGGCGGTGCTAAACTAGACACTAGTTAGCTTCTAGTATATTAGAGTAAAAGAAAGGCTTATAGCAGCGTACCTTAAAGTATATTAGAATAAATTTATTAGAAAAGTTTTTAGAAAGTATATCTTAAAGTTCCTGCAACGGAATAATCTAACTTGTGCTATCTGGTTATCAGATGCGAATAGGAGGTCTCTCTTATTTAAGTAAGACGCGCTAGGTTCGCTTAGGACTTTGCAAGCCTTTACGCTTTATTAATAAACCCATTACTTTTAATTTTCTCCTTAAGTTAAGTAAAGTAATAAAAGAGGCGTTAGTAATAGAGTCTATTTTAAAAGAGTTAACCACAGATAATTATAACAATGGGTTAGGTCTAGGGCGGACTTGCTAATAGGAGTTTAAAGAGTAATATATTCGTTTAAGATAAGATTAAGGGGAAATTTAATATATAGGTTCTTTAGAGTTCTCTAGAGATAATTAGGTGGCATTAACCTAGGCGCGGACGTGGTCTATAACGGTAATGGTAATAATAAGCTTGGCCTTGTATAAGAGCTTTAAATAACTATTACTTAGGAAGTAAGTTAGAAGGGCTTAAATTATATAACCTTAATACTATATTTAATTAAAGTTAAAATCGCATTAAATGCAATAAGATAGTATATAAAAGTTAAGCGTTAATTTATTTCCTACTGCTAATAAGGTATAAACACCGGTTGGTATAACCTATAGTAATAAGGCAACTGCGCCTATAGGAAGATAAAAAACCGCTAAATATACAACCTAAGAGATTGTAGACGCTTTATTAATATAACAGACTCCACAATAAGGGCGAATATAAAGGAGGGTGGTATTTATGTCGCTAGGCTTTGCTTATAGCAGGTCCCTTATTTAAACTAGCTGGTTTATAAAGAGTGCGCTACGCATTTAGGGATTACAAAATAAATTTTTTACTCTAAAGTTCCCTTATAAAGATCCTTATCTAGTCCTAGCTGGCATCTACCCTACTAACCTTTACCTCTGCATGCCATTCTGTTATAAAAAGCGCGTTTAAACGCCAACTTCTCTCTTTATTTGCGTTAAAAATTAAACGCCTCTTAAATAAGGGTATGGCCTAAACGGGTCGGCCACCCTCCCTACTTCTTTACTATTATTAACGCCACCTTTATCTACTACCCCTTTGAATTTAACTGGAACCGTAGTATTCTAGCAGGAAATATGCCGACTATACCCTACCATATATAGCCACTGCTGTCTAGAGCGTTGTCTATAATATGTTTATCTGGCTACTTCTAGTCCCTGCAAGTCTAAAAACTGCAGCTACTATATATGCAAGATTACGCTTAGCCCTTGGCATCATCAACGTTATAGCTAGAATTCTTTACATTATGGCGATTCTTAAGGTTAACTTTAACCGTTGTTAATAGTGATAGCCGAAGTTGGTGTTGGTATTATTACCTCCTATAGCCTAGTTTTTATGCCAGTGTTTAAGAAAATGCTACCTAGGACCTTACTGTATTAGAGCTAGAAGACACCGTTTAGTTCTAAGCCAGGCTTAGAATTAGGCCAAGCAATATTAGCTAACCGGAATCTTTTTAACTAGTTTAACAAAGAGAATCTTGCGCTAATAAAGATGACTATAGAAAAAGAAAGTAAGGAGGGGATAGTAGGAATAATAGTGGAGGTAAATGGTAGAAGAGGGACGGTAGAAAGTTGGAGGAATCCTTCCCATCTTTACTTTTAATACTCCTAAACCCGCCTTTAAATATTCTTTTAGCCTCTCTCTAATACTTTATCTCTATAGGTCCGCGCCGCTCCTTATTTAGCTGCCTTTTACGTTGCTTTTCTATTAACTACCTTGGCATATCTATTATTACGCTTCCTTGCTATAGTAAATAGGTTAAGATTAGAGATAAATAAAACAAAACTTCTTAGTAACGGGCTCAATACCCTTTATAACTCTTTTTATTTATTCTATAAATCTCTAGGCGTTCCTAGTTCGCTATAAGCGTTAGATTAAATTGGCAATAAAGGTAATAAATATAGGCTTATATTAGAGACTAAATCTAACACATCTATAGATCTCTAGACCCTCGCGCTTGCTCTTATATTAGCGCTACAAATCCTTCTAGCCTTAACTATGTTTTAACCGTAGTAGTAAGAATCTCCTTAATAATCTATTAAGACTTATATTAGCAGTTAACTCTAACAACTTTAATATTAAACGGATTATCCTTTTCCTAAAAGCAGTCCTTAGTAAAGAGTTAGATAAAGTTATCTAGGATAAAGTCTACGCCGCTGCTACCGCATCTATAGTTTTTACAGTTATTACTAAACCTATAACCCCTCCCCCGTCCGGCCTGTCCCTTACCTCCTTCTAGTAGATACCCTAGATGTTTAATACGGGCAGCTTTGCAGATATATTTAACCTAAGGAAGGATATTGACCCTATACTTAAAAGTAAAGTAGAGGACAATTTTAGAATTAACTATCCTAACGTTTTTACTAAGTTGCCTTACTGGCACCTTTAAATCCAGTATAGCTTAACTTTTAATATTAAGGGCGATACAGCGCAACCTTGCGTTAATTATGATTTAATATCTACTAAAAAGTGTACTTTCACTTCCATACTTTTGTCCTTTAAACTAACATCCTATTCTAGCCCTAGAAAATTCCTATATCTACCCAACCTAAAAGCCTAAAACTTAATGTCTACGCCCTATCCTAAACCCAAAACCTAGCTAAATCCTTTAGACCCAACCACCCTTATTTGGCCATAATATATACCTTAGTACTATTACTCCTAGTATTTCTCTTTTTAATTGCCACCAAATTCAGCCTCCTGTTACGCGTCCAGTCCGCAACCGCAAACTTAAACGTGCTATTGGTTCTATATAGCGCCGTCTCTAAGTATAGGATAAAGTTCTTATAGTTTAACGCCCCTAATAGCATATGCACCTTAGTACTGTTCTTACTAGTATTACTTTTCTTTACTACGACTAGATCTAGGCGCCTGTTAGCGTTCTAATCCATAACAGTAAAGTTAAACGTGGCATTAGTTTTATATAGGCCCGTGCCTGTCTATAGGATAAACTTCTTAAACCCCAACGCGCCAGACAGGACGTATACTTTAGTGCTCTTAGTGCTAGTCTTAGATTTCTTAATTATAAATAGGTTTGGCTTGCTGTTGGCGTTCTATTTTCCTATAGCAAAGGCAAACATATTATTAGTTTTTTATAGCGTGGTCCCAGTTTGTAGAATAAAGTCTTAGAACTTAGAGGCTCTAAAGAGGATATAGACTTTAGTACTTTTAGTGCTAGTACTGTTTTTCTTAATTACGATGAGATTTAATATGCCGTTACTGTTTTAATCTGTAAGGGCGAAATTAAACTATGCAGTTAATGTCTTATATAGGCCGCTTTCTATTTAGGCAGTAAATGTCTTAAATCATAAGGCTCTAGAGAGGACGTGGACTTTAGTACTTTTACTGCTAGTGCCACTCTTCTTAATTATAACTAAGTCTGGCTAGCCATCTTTATTTATGTCGCCCATTAGGAACTTAAAAGTGTTATTAATCTTATGCAACGCGGTGCCCGTTTGTAAAATAAACTTAAAAAAGTTAGACCCAGTAAATGAGGCCCTAGCATACGGTAGGTAATTTAGTGGTTTATCTACGTACTTACTATTAGTAGATAGCCCCTTATTGCCGCAGGTAGTTAAGCTAAAATAGTATACTTACCATAGATTTCTTTCCGTAGCCTATAGAAGGCATTTTCCATCCCCTCCCCATATATAGGCGGCATGTAGATATGGAAAATGCCCAGTAGAGAATAAGCCCTGTCCTCTTCACGCTTTATTTAACAAGCTTTTACCTATAACATTTACTTATTAACGCCGAATTTGGTTAGAAGAGTGCCTTAAAGAGCCTAAATCGCGATTCCTATTATTTTATAAAGAAGCCGCTCTAGGGACTTCTTGTTACTGAGTTACTTACTATTTAAATAGAAGAACTTAACTGACGATAGAGCAAGAAGCTCTTAAAGTGTTTACCCACAGGTAAACCATTAGCTTTTGCGAAGTGCTAGTTCCTATAACTACAAGGATGGGTTAACCTAGTCATAATTATTTATTAAAACATCTAAGAGATATATATAGCATTTTACCGCATTACAATACTAGCAAAATATAGAGTTAATAGCTTTTAAAAGCTCAGTATTGTTTAATTTGTTAATGCAGTAGGTATCTACCCAGACGTGCTGCAGATTATTATAAGCAGCTTACTATGCGCAGAAGCGAAGTTTTTTATATCCAGATTTTATCTTCCTAGGTCCTATTATAAAATCTTTAAAGTTAACCTCCTTATAATCCTCTTCCTATGTGTGTAAAAGGATAGCATAAGGAGGGATATTGTTAATTAGGTTATTAGTTAGGCTAAACTCGCCATACTTATTAACCTATAACAGACGCATTATTTAGCGTAAACATTATAAAGGCCACCTAGGCAGAATGGACAAGGCAGTGGGTACCGGATTTAAAGTTAAAAAATATAAAAAGAATGCTGTTAAAGTAAAGAGATAGAATTTAAAGATGGCGCAGGAATTAAGCGGCTTAACTAGCCCTGCTGCCTAGTGGTGCTTATATGCGGCACAGTAGAAAATAAAGCAAGCCACATAATAGCGGCTCTAGCCCCTAACGTTAGAGCGCTTAATACTAACCCTTGTCTCGACTAGGTTAAGCCGTAAATTAACCAAATTTGGGTTTATTAATACGCAATAATCCGTTCTAATAATTACATCTGCATTTATATAATTAAGTAGATTTTATAAGCCTCTAAGGAGTACCTTCTTGCTAGTACTAGAATCACGGAACTGCAATCTATAATATTTAAAGAACTAGGGATAGATTAAAAACTTATTAGATGTAATTTCATAGTGTTAATTATTTATTCTTTTAAGCTAAAAGACAGGAAGATTAAAAATGCAAGATATAATAGAAAATGGGATTTTGGCGCAAATGGAGCTAGTATAAAAAGTTAACGGCAAGAGCAACAAGGTTAATATAATTTTTGGTTGGCAACATTAATATTAATTAAGAAATAGCTATAGAAAAGCTTAACCTATATAGAAGCAGAGATTTTAATGCGCAAAAGAAACTAAAGCTCTAATTGCGCAAAGTACCTCTATTATATTTCAGCACGCGGGGCATTTCGCTTTGCAGGGATAGGGGTTAGATGGTAACTTTATATAACTCTTATTTATTTTATTATCTCTATTTTATAGGGGCGGGCTAGGGATCAACATAAGATATAGCTTACTAATTTGCCATAGCGAAGCTTTGAGCATCCTCTATGTATATTAAGTGACTAGATGGCTACTTATAGAATTACGCTTTAAGGATTCGCCACTTACGTCTTATTAGAAGATGAACGCCTTAATCACAATAGTAGGGAGGACGGCCGACCCGCTCCAGCTATACCCTTGTTAAGCCGCCTTAGCTAGCCAATGGTTAGTTAATAAGTTGCATGCTGCTGCCTAGTAATAACGGGAAAGTCTATCTAGTTATTTGCGATCGGACCAACTAAGGCCTTATAATCTTGCCGGCGCTAGCAGGGAGGGCGCCAACCTACTTAGGCCACCCTCTTATAAGCCACTAAATTTTTGTATAAGACTTTAAACTTGGTAATATAGCTATAAAGCGCCGTTGCACAGCTACATTTCTACTCTTATTGAAGTCGTAATATATAACCCCACCCTTATTCCTAATATAAGCCATAATTAAAATAGAGAGGAATAAGATTATATACGCTTAAGAGGCATTACATGGTTAAGGAATTTGCACATTAAATAAATTCTATAACGTCCACTTTTGGTAGGGCTTCTTGGCCTGTTACCATAATTAAATAAATACCTATGCACTACCACTGGCATTAAATGGATATAAGTAATAGAGGCAAGCTGCCTATTTCCCCTAGACCTTACCACCGCTTATTCTAGAGCAACTGTGTCTAACGCTGCTAAAAGCTTGCATATGTTCTAGAATGCACCCTTAGTCCAGCATGTTTTAATAATAGAACTGAGCTAGATGTCCTGCGTACTAGGGAGGTCCTCCCTTTACGGCTAGGCGGCTATGGCCGGCCTAGCCGGCTGGTCCTTATAGAGATTAAATTTGCATAGCTTTCCAGTTACGACCTTATACATTACAGCGCTAAGTTAGCTAATGTTAGTGTAGATTAAGTAGCTAGCATTATCAGCGGCCTGTATATTAGTACCAAGGGGTAGAATAGAGGATTTAGTGAAGTCTAAGAACTTAACAGACATGTTAGCGGCAAGGAGAAAGTTCTAGGTGGTAATATTAGCAACAATAACGCAAAGATCATAAATATGGATAAGGGTGCGCGCCATCTCCCAGAACTAGGTAAGTTGGGCGGGTTTAGCAGGCTAATATTACGCTAGGTAGTTATTTAGATTTCCATTCTCTATTAGGGCTATTTAGATGCCAACGCCAGATAGGTTAAGGCAAAGGATAATACCACAATTTGGACTTAGGTGTGAGTAGACTTCCTTTTTATACTAAAGGGATTTATAAGAGATATTACTATATCCATTATAAAGCTTGGTATAAGCTTTGCTAAGGCTAGTCATGCGGTACTTTAAGGGAAGTTTAAGGGCAGTGTTATTACGGCGGACTACTACGCCAGTTCTACCTCTACTAAAAACGCCCTCCTAGAGAGGGCTTCCATTAGGCCGTAATAAGGCTAATTGGGACGGTGGGGACATGCTAGTAAAATAGTATCGAGTTTGGGTAGTTAAAGATGGATTAATACTTATTTATAGCAGTCATTAATACGCAGGGAAGGGTTTAGGTTTAAAGCGCTAATTTTAAATAAGAGTAGGTGTTGCTGGATTTAACCCATAAAGATAGCGGAGGTAAAGTTATAAGGTAGTACTTAACAGTGACCTTAACGTTTAATAGAGGTGCCTGCTGGGTATACTTATTACGTCAGAGGCGCTAGCGTATATTTTAAAGTCTAGGAGGAGATTGCACGTTAGCTAGTGCAGTTATATACATATACTTTATTTCTATTAGTGAAATCATTAGCAGGGCCTTGTACATATTCAGAGTTTCTCCTTACCCCTATTTTCCTTGGATGGTGAAGTTCAAACCCTTCTTGTTAATTAGAGATCTGTATACAGATTAAGAATAAAAACTCTGTCTATTAAATATTGCTCTAAGGCCTCTATATATATATAAGGAAGGTATAGGGCAGGAGAGGTAGGGAGTATAGGTATTAGAAATAGGTGGCAAGGTATACAAGGGTAAGTAGCTGACTTGTGAGATATATAAGGGTATGCAGCTGAGGACGGGAGCAAGAAATCTAGGTTGACTCTTTCTTATCCCTTAACCCATTAGCGTGCGTCTAACATTATTAATAAGGATCTAGCTAATAAGAGGCTCTTGTTTAACCTAATTCTTAGCATAGATAAGGTTATTTAAATTACTAATTCTGCATATATATAGCTATGTAGGGGCCTAGTCCTTAGTATTAAGCTTGCTGTAGTAAGAGGCCTAGCACTTGCTGGTGCTGCAGAACGGAATCTTGTATGTAGAACAGCTGTATAAAATTCTAGGCACCCTCTAAGGGCGTTTCCAATCCTTACTCCTTATAGATTTGCGTATAGTGTTAATTAAGAGGTCTGCCAGAGGCTTCTACTCTGTAATATTCTCCACTATCTTATCTATAAAGAACAGCCGGAATAGGGCAAGAGGATTGCTATTATTAACACTAAGAGGTAGATTAGACGCGCTAGAGAGGTAGAAGTTGTTAATATAAAGCGCGTTAAAGGGTAGTTTCCATGGCTTTGGTGTAGGTGTTTTGGCCTTTTTCCCCAGGGGAACAATATATTAAGTTGGGCGCACAAAGTCAAGATTATTAGAGAATGTAGATAGCATTATAGGTGCCTTAATTGCACATAAAATAGCTAGGTAAAGATGTATATACGTAGTGGGCAGTATCTATACGCGTTCTATCTGTGCGGCCTTGGCGTTGGAAGCAGACGGGTCAAGAGATAGATGATTACCATAACCATGGCGAGCTAAACCTCCCCCCTAACGTCAATACACACAATCCTTTCTAGCTATTTAGCCTATTCTTTATAGAGGATATTATGGATAAATTAGTAAAGTGGATAAACAAGTTTATAGAGCTTTACCCAACACCTAAGGATAAGAAGCTAAAAGAACGCCCTTAGGTATGGAAGCCGATATACAGAGAGGACGGTTAGGATCCGGACAGTAACACTTGGCAGTAACTTTACTATTTAAATATTTTAATTAGCGGCGGCTTAGTAGGCGGTAAAAGAAGCCAAGGCACTACTTAGGGCCTATTTTAGCTTTCCCGTTACCTATTTTTACTCTTTCTTATACTTTACGCGTTTTACCCTACGCGTCCCTCTCTACGCATCCCTCCCTCCACGTCTCTCTTTTTAATAAGAGAGAGGCATAGGGGAGATATAGGCGGTAGAGACATAAGTAGAGGCGCGAGCCAAGCCACAAGTAGAGATAAGTAGAGCTATAAGCAGAGCTACAAGCAGAGCTATAAGCAGAGCTATGAGCAGAGCCACGAGCAGAGCCATGAGCAGAGAATGTTAAAGCTAAGCCTTAATTTACCCCTATAGATTAACTGCGCACTATTCATCTAGACACTGGGTAATACTGCCGCTGCTACACCCAATTTTTAAGCTCTCGCTTAGCAGGCATAGGCCTAAGCACAGTAAGTTTAACCACTTGCCTAGCAAGCCTAAGCTCTCTATATAGCATTATAGGCTGCTTAGCAAGCGACAAACACTACCACTATAACCGTTAACGTCACTTACCGCCCCACCGCCCCACTTTTCTATCTAGACTTGCCCCTTTGCTTCTCTCTTTGCTTCTCTTTACTCCTCCCTCTACTTATTCCTCTACTTATGGCTCCACTTATAGCTCCACTTATAGCTCCACTTATGGCTCTACTCATGGCTCTTAAGGTATAAAGATAGACGTAGATATAAAGACGTAAACACATGGAGATACGCGGAGGCGTGGAGGCGCAGAGGTGCCTCTAGGGGTATAAAGATATTACTAAAACACCTAGACCTTTAAGAGATCTAAAGGGGTAGGAGAAATAAAAATTATATCCGCCAGCGGCTCTAGTAAAGTCGTGATAAGTTGCCTAGCTGCGATTTTACTGGATTATCCATTTAGAGTTTTCCCAGAAGAATTACTTATGAGGTTGGTTAAGAATACAACAAGCACTACATAATACCTAAAATGGATTTAGTTAATCTCATTCCAGAATACTAAAGAGAAAATAGATATGGCTTTAAAGAGGGCTTATATTACAGTTGTTATAAATAACTAATAGTTATCTAGCTTTATTAGATAGGATATAATGGCATAAAAGAAGAAGGAAAAAAGTAGTATAATAGCTAGCTTAATTTTCTCGCTAACTATAAGCCTAAAAAGGAGATAGATTGGAATTATAAGTAAAACGGCTAAGACTACCGCCACTAGAGCTATTATAAGGTAGTTCAGCTTTGTCTTATCTAGAAGCCTAATAGTAGGGTTATTAGTTTTTACTAAGGTTCTAGGAGTTAAAAATATATTCTAGTATAGTTAGAAACATCCCTAGCTATTTAGTATTAGAGAATCTTACCTTTAGCGGTTTTATATAAGACTTTTCAATAAATCTTTTAAGGGCCAAATGGAAATTTAAGTCTCAATCTCTAGATAAAATAATAAAATTATCTGCTAAGTTAAGGAACTCTGTTTCTAACTTTACTATTAGCTTCTTATTCCAGTAGTAATTAATAATACTATAATATACACTAGTTCTTAGCTTTTTTAGTAATATTAAATTCCATTCATGGTCTAAAAGCTTATCTATAAACGTAAGAAATGCTAGTTTCTAATTTTTATAGCATTAAATTACTTACCATATTGCTTAAGCTTGCAGTTAATTTTATTAATTAGTTTTTCCCTTTCTAATTGCTTATCTGCCTTATCTCTACGTATTAACTAAATTCTATACTTGTTTTTTTTACTATTAGTGTTATCCATATTAAATAGACGTTTTTCTAAAACTACTAGCTTATGTTGTCTATATAATAGAAGTTAGTTTTAGAGTATCCTAAACTATTAGAACACGTGAAAATCTAGATTGCTGTTGTAAAACGCTACAAGCCTTAGATACCCTTTAGCATACTAGTTAACTAAAATGTATTAATATTAAGATATTTAACCCTTAAATAGGATAACTAACTTCGCTTATATTTAATCTCTTTAAATTTGCTATTATCCTTAAATTTGTGCCCCTTATATAATGGTCTTATCTACCAAAGCAGAATTAAGGACTTTAGAAAAGTAGCAGCTAAACCTAAAGTTCTTTAGAGTGCTTGCAGGAATTTCTAAGGAGTAGAACGTTTACTATATTCCTAAATTTAAATTTTCTTACTTAGGGTAAATATAGCCTTAGTATCTGAACTCTTGCTAGTCTAGGGCTCTTTTAATTCATTACTAGGGTTAATAGTTCCGTTTTAATCAGTTTTCTTTCTAAAAAGCGGTAGACAAGTATATACCGTCTTAGAATAAAGCCTAAAAGCAAAGAACCTACCATTTCCTAGAGTTAGCAATTTTTATATTTTCCGACGCTCTTAATAAAGAAGGCACTCTGGACTTACAGAGTTACTTCACGGCAAGGTTTAAATAAAAACTTTAAGTAAACTATATGGTGCCAGCACTACTATCCAGACGCACATTAAAGGCATATACTTTCCTTTAATAAGCCCCAATTAAAGGTTTTAAAGAATAAGGCTGATCTATATATTGGGTGCCTAAATATACTTATAATACTATAGAATTAACTTTTTAATAAAAAAGGTTAGCGATATCCGCTTACGGATATATATATGTCCACTAATTAATTCTATGGTCTAAGCTTGCTAAGGTAATCTAAGCTACCTTTACCTTAGCAAGCTTAGGGTAAAAGGAAGATAACTAAGGAATAGTTTAGTAAGAAGGGGGTAACTAACACCGTCTTAATTAACTTTCCAGGAACTTTATCGATGTTTATGCCCGTCTATATCCACCCCCTTACTAAGGCATTATTATCTACTAGTACACCACCCTGGCGCATCTTGCTGTAAGTACCTTATTAGCGCTGCCGATTATTTAAAGAACGCCGCCTGTTTTACTAAATAAAATAGGGTTAGTCTCTAACAGATTAGCATACTTAAAAAGACGCCTATATTAAAATTAAATAAAGCTTTTCAAAATCAAGCAATTGTAAGGGATTTTGCCTATATACTAATTTCTATAGAGGAGCAATTAAGTAATTATTAAATTGCTAAACGAGTGTCTAATACCTTCCTCTAAGCTCTTACCTAAATCTACCACTTAGTTATACCCCCTTCGGCTACAATTACGTCGCGTACATATTGCCTTATAGATGTGACGAGTTAGAATAGATCTTCTTCTATAATCTTATCCTATTCCTTCTAAATTACCTATTATATCTACTCTTCTATACGAGGCTTATTGCGACGCTAGGTAATTTGCTTCTTTATTATCTTCTAAAGAGCTTTAATTGGGTTAAGATTAAGGCTATTTAGGGGCTAATTAAGTATTTAGATTTGGTCAGTCGCAAATCTAGCTTAGGTAGATTAAGCTTTATATATAGGTGCGTCGTCTATTTATACAATAGATGGGGTAGGATTAAATGGCTAAGGGGCGTTAATATACATATAATACTCCCTATTGTAGTATTTGTAGAAGTTCTTTAGCCTTAGGTAAATATAATCTTAGAAGCCTTAAGCCGTAATATTACCCTATTTCTACTTATTCTAAAAAACTAGAGGCCCTTTCTTAATACCTATAAAGTGTTAGCGACTTAGTTAATTGAGATATAAGCACGGCAAGAGGGTCACGCAAGCCTGTACGATTGGATTGTCTATAAATGAGAATCCAAAGCTAAAGAAAGGAAAGGGGAAGAATAGAAGCACCGCTTAAAGCTATATACAATCCTCTGGTTATGTAATGGCAAGTTACGGCAATCTAACGACAATTTGCCAGTACCGTAACATTACCCCCCCCCCCCCCTTTTCCAAAAAAGCCTGCCCTTAGGCCTTGTATATCTATATTACACCTATAGGGCGTTTTTGTCTTTATGCTCTATAGGTAACCTATTATCCTTACTATACTAGCATTCCATCTACTTATCTAGGTATTTTGGCGGTCTAGGTTTGTTAGGGTACCAGTTATAGAACTTCTAAAGCTTATAGGGACTACCTATAAAGTTCTATATAGGGTACTAAGTGGGGTCCGGGTTATAGCCTTTCCAACTAATATAATACTTTAGCGTTCCTCTTGCAAGTTTACAGGCCAGTATTTCTTTAATTTCCTATTTGTTGTTACCATTAACTTAAATTGGTAGGGGCGGCTTATTCTTTTGTCCAGGCAATAGGTTATTTATAGCTTTCCGTAGCTTATCTGGTGAGAAGATAGGGTAGACCTTAATTAAATCCGGGAGCTTTAGCTTATGGCTAGGCCGTTCTATTTTCTAGTTCTTTATTATAACCTAGACCTTATTACCTACAGTAAAGTCAGGCTCTTGTCTATGCTTATTTGCCTACTATTGCATTAATTTCTAGGCCTTTTCTATATTTGTATAGGCTACTATCTAGGCTTCTTCTAAGTACTTGGCCTACTACTAGGCTTCCTTATAAGATAGTTTTTCGCGTATAGTCTGGGGTCCTTCTAGTCTTTCCCAGTTAAAGCTTATATGGGGTAAGTAGTCTATTTCTAGCTAAATAGGTGCAAACCCTATAGAGTTATAGGGTAGGGTTGCCTGAGCATAGTCTATTAGGGTAAGCAGTTTAGCCCAGTTATCTTAGAAGTAGTTAATAAAGGGCCGAAGTCTTTGGTCCAAATATTAATTTACAATCTCCATCTAATTATCTATCTAGGGGTAGTATGCTATAGAAAGCTTTAGCTTAATACCTAAGATCTAGGTAAACTTATTCCAAAAAGCTAATATAAATTGCAGCCTATAATTAGATATAATAGTATCTAGTAGTCCTTAAATTTAGTAGACGTAGTAGTTAGGCCGTCTCTTTAGTATTAATATTCTTATAATAAGGGATTAAGAATAGGCGCTTGCCAAAGTGGTTAACTATAACTATAGCTATATTATATCCGCTACGGTCTATAGGTAGCTTATAAAAATCTATAAAAATATACTGCCAGGGGCGCTCTAGTATTAGTAGTGGTTTTAATAGTCCTAGGGTCTTATCTTGTAGGATTATAGATCTATAGTAGCTGTCGCAGTTCCATATATAACGGTTAATATCTATAACTATTCCGGGCCAGTAGTAGCGGTCGCCAATAATCCTATAGGTCTTATTTTTTCTAGGGTAGGCTGTAGAGACCTAGGCATGTACTTTAGTAATAAGCCAAGTCCATAAGTTCTATTCCTCTACTACTACTAGCCGTTCCTAATGCTTAAGTAATCCATTTTTAAGGGACTATAGGCTGGTAATGTCCTTTACCTTTTTATAGTACTCCTATAGAGAAGGGGCCGTATAATTTGCTTATAGTAGCTTATTAATAAGGTTAAGTTCCATAGTATTAATAGGGCACATCTTAGCCTTTATAGGGTCTGTATTTAGTTCTACCTATATTTAGGGGTTAAGGTGCTTTAGTTATAGCAGTATCTAGGTCCGTAATATAATCTTTACATCTATCTAGTTATCTAGATCTTGTTCGCGCCTTATAAGGGCATCTGCATAGTTAGTTACGCCTAGCCTATATATAATTAGGAAGTGGAACTAAGATAGAATATCCACCTAGTGTGCCTACCGGGCCGTAAGGGCCTTTATTATTATAAAGTACTCTAAGGCCTTATAATCTAAAACCACCTTAATAGGCTTAGGGGTCCCTTTTAGCTATACACGCTAGTGCTAAAAGCTAGAGATAATAGCCAGCATTTCTTTATTATAGATATGGTAGTTTAGCTTAGCATTTATTATAGTCTTTAAATAGTATATAATAGGGTGCTATTCTCCGTCCAGTTGCTTCTAGAAAAAAATACTAGCTATTACACCATTTAAGGTATCAGTTTTTAGCATTAGGGGCCGTTCTAGGTCAAAGTAGGCAAGTAGGGGAGCCGGTACTAGCCGTTTTTTAAGCTTATTAAAGGCCTGCCTATATATAGCGTTAAAGTAGAAGGGCTGGTCTTTCCTAGTAAGATGGTTAAGGGGTGAGGAAATCCTACTATAGTTCTTAATAAAGTGTTGGTAGAAGCTATAGAAACCTAAAAATAATTATACCCTCTTTATGGTCCATAGGGGTATCCACTAGTTAATTATAGCCGTTTTTTCTAAGTCTGCTTTAATTCCGTCCGTACTAATAATAAACCCTAGGTACTTAATGCGCTTAATACTAAATTCTAACTTCCTAATATTAGCTTAGAGACTAGCTTCGCGGAGCCGTTATAGGACTTTATAGATATACTCCTTATGTTCTAGTTTATTCTTAGAGTAAATTATAATATTATCTAGGTAGGCTATATAGAAGTTATTAAGGTAGTTAAAGAGTACATTATTTATATACCCTTGGTATATAGCTAGTCTATTAGTTAGTCTAAAAGGTAGTACTTTATATTTATATAATCTGTAGCGGGTCTAAAATATAGTAAGATCTTTAGATCTGGGGTCTATCCTAATTTAGTAAAAGGCCTGGCGGATATTAAGCTTTATAAAAATCTTAGCCTTACTTATACAGGCTAGTGTTTCTTTAAGTAAAGGTAGCAGATATTAGTCTTTGCAGGTTATATAATTTAGTTTATAATAGTTAATACAGAAATAGAGTCCACTGTTTGGCTTTTTTATAAAGAGAATAGGTAAGGCAAAGGGGACTTAGCTAGGCTTAATAAAGCCCTTATTAAAGTTATTAATAAGGTACTGCTTAGTGGCCTATAGCTTATTAGTAGATTACTAGCAGAGGGGGCTATAGCTAAGGGTGTTTTCTTTATTAGGCTTAATCTTAATCTTATAGTTATACAGTTAGTAAGGCGGGAGTATATTAGATACTGCTTTAGAGAATATATCCTTAAATTCCCGGTATTGGCACAGTAGTTTCTATTCTACCAGCTCCTTATCTATAAGCTTACTTTCCCTACTAAGCTAGTTACAGGCTAGGGCTTCCTTATCTTTAATTATCTGGTTAATTTTATATAAGCTAGTTATAAAGGTAACGGTATTAGGCCGTTTTAAGTTCTGGTAGAACCCTATAGCACTAATACAGCAGATATTAACTAGTAGGAGGTTTATAGGTTTCTTTACAGATATTCCTTAGACCGTATTTTATAGAGGAGGGTTTATAACCCTTCTTAGCTCCTATTCTATCTTCTATAAGTTATCTTTCCAGTCTATATATTTAGTACAGCATCTAATATTCCTTACTGTTCTTTATAGCTATATAGGGCTTAAGCTAGCTGGCTTATTACTAACTTCCTAGGTTTCTAATACCGGTGGTGCAATATTGGTAGTCTGGGAGCAGTGTAGTATACGGACCCGTTACAAATTAAGCTGTATATCTTTCTTAAAGGCCTGGTCCCTACGTATAGCATTAGCTTAGTAAATGGTGTCTATCTATAGCCGCACAAGATTTTCTATTATAATACTGATTTCCTTTATAAAAGAAGGTGTTAGGGGTATGGTTTTAGGCTAGATAAGCCATCTACTCCGTATATTAAGCTATAGGCCTAGATAGGCTAGCTATTTTCTTTTTAAGATTATATTGTAGCTTCCTAGATCCGTAATAAGAAAGGGGATATTATACTACCTTTGTCTATCTATACGGAGGTAGATCCGCAAGATAGTTATAATAGGTAGTCCTATCCGTCCGTTATACCCGCAAATAGGAATTAGTTTAGGTAGTTTCTTAAAGGGTATATTTAAAAAGCCAGCCAGCTTTATAGTACACTGTATATCTATTAAGGCAAAGGCATTTACTCTAGAGTTAGCTAAAGCAGAGGTTAAAATTTAATATCTATTATAGAATAAAGTATAAGGGATAGTGTAGCTTCTTCCACTAACTAGCTAACCTAGATTAACATATAATATATTAATTCCTTTTAACCCTAGAGAGGAGTCTTACTCTAGGGTTCCTCTTTTTTTTAACTTTATACTATCCTCCTAAATTAACAAGACCTTATTTATCTTTGCCGCTATTAGGCGGTCTTTTATAAAGTAGTCTTTCTAACTATAGGAGAAGTAGGCTCCTTAATTACTAAGGGCCTATCTATAGGGGTTGCTATATATAGGTTAAGTATTTACCAGACCCGTAGTAGGGCTAGCCGTATAGCTAGCCACTAGGTTAACGGTAGGCGGTATATTCGGTGCTATAGGGGTTATAGATCTTACTAGGGCGCTGTAGCCCGTTCTTATAGTACTTATATTCTGGTTAGCAGAGCTTTTAGTTTTATACTATTTAGTATATGCCTTAATTTAGTAGAGACCCTAGTTAATAGCTAGGCAATAGTCTATAAGTTCCTTTAGCGTCTATATAGTAGTATAAATCAGTAGCATAGCGCGCTGTAGGTCTAGGGTAAGCTTATTAAAGAGGTCTAGCATTAAATCTTCCTAGGGGATTTAAACCTATTTAGCTAGGTATAGAAAGTGGGTCTAAAAGACTAAGAAGGTCTTTGTTATTTTTATATTAAGGGCTTTATAGTTAAGGTAGGCGTTTTATATCTTAAAGGGGTCCTTATAAATAAAAGACAGGTGGTTAACTATCTCTTCTCTAGAGAGGAAAGGGTCTGCTAAGTCCTAGGCATATTGCGGACGTAGATGCGTCTATACGTCCCTACCAGTACGGCCAAAGATATAGGCCATTTTAGCTTAGTTAGTAGGGAAGTGGTCCGTATTAACTTTAAGCTTGTCTTGTAGTTAAAGCTTCTAATTATTAAATATAGGGTTAGTTCCGTCTATAAGCAATAGGGGGTCCGCGACCTTTATAGATCGCAACAATACTAATACTGTATATTAGGCTAGGGCCTTAAGGACTATAGCAAGTCTCTAGGTATCTAATAACTCCTTACTAGGTGCAGGGGTGTCTCTAGTTTTAAGCAGCTCTTAAAGCCATTTAATTTCGGTATTAGCTGCTACAAGCTCTTTCTAGGGGGTTACAGTCGCTTGCAAAAGATCGTTTACTCGCTTAATCTTACAAACAGCCGGCATCGCACCCCACTAAAATTTACAAGAGGTGCGATATAACGCATTTAATCCACTACTTATTACCTAAAATGGGCAGAAGGCTTGCACCTGAGGTTGTATATCAAATTAGGATAAGAATTAAAGCTGGTAAAAAGGTATTAGCTATTATAGAGGCTATTAACGTGTCTTATCCTACCGTTTACAAGATATAATTAAACCTTAACCTCTATAACAAGCTATATACGCTAGCTAGTCTTATATAAGATTAACTAAGGCTGCTTCTAGCCTATTAAAAGCTTATAAGTCTAATATTGCTTAGTGTTAAGTTTCTACTAACATGTTATTAGTAATAGAGGCTGCTTAACTTTTTAAAGACTAACCTACTGCCTACTTTAATAAGATGCAAGACTTCCTATTTAATGAGTTTAATCTTTAAGTCTTCATAGCTACTATTAGCCGCACCTTATTAAGAGCTTGCTGGTTAAGGAAGGCCGTTAAGGCTTATACAGTAGAGAGAAGTTGGGCGCTTTATATCTTATAGGTTAGCAGATAAGCAATATAGACAGCAAATTAGCTAGTCTTCCTTAATAAGTTGGCTTTAAATAAGAGGATAGGTAATAGGAAGTTTAGCTAGGCGCCAACTGGAAGAGAGTATAAGGTCTCTTACCCGTTTAAGAGGTTAGAAAGGTGGAGCATCTTACTAGCGCTGTTAGTTAACAGATACCTAAGCTACCTTATCTACTAAGGCTTAATTACGGCGGAGATCTTTAAGCTATTTCTAGAGTAGCAGGTGCTCCTTTATTATATACTATATCCTAGGCCGTAATCTATTCTTATTCTAGATAACGTATTAATTTATAAGTTAACGCAACTCTATAATCTATATAAGGAGCACGGTATACTGCTTATATTCTTACCACTATACTTACCAGATTATAACCCAATTAAGGCGACGTTTAAGGACCTTAAGGTGTAGATTAAAAGGAACTATTAACTAGCAAAAACTTTTAAGAGCTTTAAGCCATTTCTACACTTTGCTGTTGGTTAATTAATAGGAGCTTACGCGGAGGCGCATTATAGAAACGTAGGATATATAGTTTAAATCTATCTACTGCCTTAATAGCGTTAATGCGCGCGTTAGAAACTTAGCTGGCTGCTTAGCTAGCTTATTGCGTCTATTAGAAGCTATAGAAAACACCATAAAAGGTCCTATATAATTATACTAACTAGGCTAGGCTTAAGCTTCACTTTAAGCTACTTACGGCTGTTTACTAACGTTTGCTAGGTCTTTAAATAGCAAGCATTACATCTTATACAAATTTTGGTAGGGCGCGATGCTGGCTGTTTATAAGATTAAGCGAGTAAACGATCTTTTACAAGTGACTATAAGATGGCAACTGTTTTACCATTAGAGGTATTTACAGGTCCTACAGCGGCTTTGCCAGCTGCTATATTTCTTAGCATAGTAGTAGGGGTATTAGGTAATTTCCAGTGTTTGTTTATTTCCTAGGGGTTCTGGTCCATATATGTCCTATTCTTAGGTTTCGCATTCTATTTATATTCTTTTGGTTCTGAGGGGTCTATCCTGTCCTTATAGTCCTAGTAATGTCCTTAGGGTTCTATTCTGTGTCCTTGTCCTATTCGTAGCCTTATAGATATATTTAAGTTCCTTCTTAGGAAAGAAGAGTAGTAATGAGCTTTGGATAATGTTAGCGACTTAGTTAATTAAGGCACAAGCACGGCAAGAGGGTTATGCAAGCCTATATAATTGGATTGTCTATAAATAAGGATCTAAAGCTAGAGAAAGGAAAGGGGAAGAATAGAAGCACCGCTTAAAGCTATATACAATCCTCTAGTTATATAATGGAAAGTTACGGCAATCTAACGACAATTTGCTAGTACTATAACATAAAGCAAGCCTAAATTATTATATAAGGTATATTACGGAGTCTTAGTTAAACGCAGTAGAGGTAAAATTGTTTATAAGGCTGTTAAGTTATAAAAATATACTAGTAGCCGCCATAGTGCATTATAGATTCGTCTATTTATATAATCTTATACCAGTTATTAATTGTCTATAAGCTTACCTAATAGGCAAATATAAGTCACTCTTAGCGCTGCCTTTAGGTAAGCTATAGCTTTAGGTAAGTAATATATTACCAAAAGCCTTTCTTTTTTAATAATCGCCTAATTATAGAGTTAGAAGTATAAAGTCCTATTTTAGCAGAGAGCTTAGTATAGGTAATAGTACGCGCCTAATTATAAGATTTAATAAAGTTGACTAAGCATTAGCGCGCAGGCGTGTTATATCTAAGGCAATTTCTAAAGCCACCATGTTATAGGGTTAATGGCTTGTTATAGATAGCATATATAGTTAATAGAGGCTTTTATAAAGTAGTTATGATAGTAGTAAAAGGTATAGAGAGAATGTTTCGGAAGGCCTTAATTATATACTATATTTTATATAGTCCAAAGCCACGTTAGCAAAGATCGCATGCCAATAAAATTACGCTCTGCCGATACTTATTAATATAGTAGTAGTATTACTTAATCCTTTAGTCTTCGTGCCGTAACTCTCTTTAGGCTTTATATAAGGTATTCCAAACGATTTAATTATAAGCTCGGCGCTCCTAGCAATTAGGCGTTAAAGAAGAAGAGGCTTAAAAAGAGGCCTAAGGAGAGAGAGAAAATGGTACTATAGATGCGTCTAGTAACTCTATATTAGGTATTGTAGTTATATTAAAACCAGGTTTAGTAAAGGCCTAAAAAGGCGAAATTAAACAGAAGATAATATTGGAAAAACTAGGTAGAGCTCTTTAAGTTGGCTATATATTGCGTTTAGTATATAAGGGAGGAAGGGTAAAAGAATATATAGGGGGAGGCGTATTTAGCGGTCGATTTTCGTCCAAATTCTTATTAGAGGCTATATCTAAAGAAGTGCATATAGATTAGTATTAGAAATAATTAATTTTAGTATAAAAAGGGCTGGTTTTAATAAGAGTAATATACTGTCCTTTTATACAACCTTAAGCTCGCCATACCTGCCAAAAGCCGTCCCCTAAGTTGTCCTCTAAGTCGTCCCTCTAACCCAATTACTTACCCAACCGCTTACTACCACCAACACTACCTCTCTACTTTGTTATAACCTCTACTATTATAGATAAGGCCGCTTAGAGAGGCGTATAAGTCTTTCTATATAAAGAAACGCGTTAAGTATTATAAATATTTATTAGTAATATAAAATTAAAAAGAGCTTTATTATAACCTTACTAGGAGAACATCTAATTATAGAGCTGAAGAAAATAAGTTAAAGGCGTTACGGTCGCATCACAAGTTAAGGTTGTTTGGATATTTCTATTTAATATTAGCAATTAATCTACATACGGCTAGTAGAAGGTATAATTAACACGCACTTATAACAAGATATAATAAGGTGGTATATACCTTACGCTAGTGCTAAGCTAAATTCTGGAATGTAACATATCGCATTCTAGAATTCAGCTTAGCGCTAGCTGCAACAAACCTTAACACGGAACGCCACTTTATCTTCCTATACTTTATATAAGAGGTTCTAGCTTACAAACCTCGCTCTGCAATTCCCCACGCTCTAGATGCTTTGGATTAACTATTTAGCTATGAAATAATTAAAAGGAAAGATATAAAAAGTGCGATAAGGAGGGAGTTTAGTATATAGAATTTATTTCGCCCCATTTGCCTTTATGCACACTTATTTGCCTCTTTTTTGCAGCCCTTATTTATTACCTTATGCCTTTCCTACTAAACTAAAAAACCTAGCTATAAAACCATCTAAGGCTAATATAAGCTCTTACTTAAGATACGCATACAGTTCCTTATAAAATAATATCCTTGCAAGGCGCTTTAAAGCTAATAGCCATCTAGCAAGTAATTAGCTGCCTTTAGTGCTATCCCTATAGGTGTCGCTTATAGGGGGGCTGTGGCCACTACTGGGCCTACATTTATGGAATTCTAGAACTCCTCACTAGCTAGGGAAACCAAATGGCCCCTAGAGCTTTATAACACAATATGGCTATATAACCATTAAAGTGATGATTACTATAGGACATTTTACTCTCTATAAATCCAACTAGGAGCTTTAGATAGCTACTACCAACCTAGACCCTCTATAACCAATAGAAAGAAAGATTAAATTTATAACTTAAATAGTCCAGAAGATCCGTCTATAAACTATTATTTATATACCACTAATACCCCTAATAAAGGCCCTCTAAAGTACGCCTTACCTAAGAGTAAGTACCTAGAAATAATATAGGCCTACTTGCTTTGGTAGACTTTAAATATAACAGCCGCCAATAGTTATAAACTTAGTTATTTTATGGTGTAGGAATATATTAATATGTTCTAGATTAAAATCTATCCTTAGTTCCCAATTTTATACAAACCTACTTTTAATGCAGCAGATTGTTATATTTTATAGCTGTTTATATTAAGTATCTTAGGGGCATCTTACCTTAGAAGTAGTTACGGCAATCTTCCTTAAGTTTATATTAAGCTTGTAGGTTTCTTGGCACTAATAATTATATAGCAATATTTTAGGAATCTAAATGCAGAGCTCTAGCTGTTTTAAATAAAAGTACTTTTTAAGCTTTTTTAGAAGAGACATTTAACACTTCTTAAAACTTCTTACCTCCAGTATAAAGTAATAGCGTAATTAGTTAGGGTAGGTATCCTATTAAACCCTAATTTTGGGGGATCCTAGAATAACCCTAAAAGCTAGATTTCTTCTAAGGCTTTATATTAACTAGTTTTTACGGTATTCTTTTTTAATTCCTTAGATACTATTTTATTTGGGCGCAAAGCTATTATAAGCCCTTAGGAGATTAACCTTCTTCTCCCCTATAATAACTCTCTCTAGTTTAAAATAAATTACTATAAACTCTAAGCTTAACTATATATAGAAAGCCCTACCCTATTCTTTCTAAATAGACTTAAAGCGACTATAATAGGAGGCTTACTTATATAAAGCCTATTTATAAGGCAAATCCTAATAGCTGGATTATTGAATATATACTTATATTTAGCTTACAGAAGCGCAAGAAGCCATATTATAGCTGCTTATTTATTATCCCAGGAAGAGGGCTTTAAAAGTATATTTAAATACCTCCACTAAAGTATTTATACTTTATTGTTAAGCCAAGGTAAGAGTAAGGAGATATTATATTACGTCGCCTATATATTAATGCCTTTATCTCTAAGTATACTCTAGTGCCAGATTTTTGCTGGTGCTACTAATCTACTAGGCCAGAAAGTTACGCCTTAAGATAATCTTAATACTTTAAATTATGTTTATAATTAGGTAAATACAGCTATAGCATAGGATGTAGCATTTTATGTACTTTAAGTTATATCTAAGATTCTTACCAAGGAGACTAATTACTTGGCTTAGGATAATTCCTCTCTTTACAGACTATGGGTGCTATATTTTACAACCCTTATTATTTAGTATTTTAGCTATGCGCTAGAAGGCCCTATTAAATATCCTCTAGAACTTTTAACCTATAAGAATAGAATCTATAATATGCAAGAGTTTCTATAAAGAGTTAGTGGAGTAAACTGGCCGGATAATCTAGGAATAGTAGCGCACTAGAACGCATACTTAGGTATACTAATAACCATACACAATATACTTAAAGAGGCGCAATAGGAGCTACTATATAATGTATTAAACTTACTTAATAGATGTATTAGCATATTATATAGATACAATCCACAGAGTAAAGCTAAAGAAGGCTGTAATTATAACTCTTAAATATAGTTTAGAAATATATATAATTAATTACTATACCAGAAAGATTTAAAGTGGTGTTAAGAACAATTAGCGCCTTAGCGGCACCTCTAAGAATGCTTAAAATAACTTAAAAATCTATAGCCTCCTACTCGCCAGAATAAGTTATACTTAGAGTTATCTCCTTAAAAACTATAAGCCCTAGGTAAGTTGTTTATCTTTACTATTACCTAAGGAGCTATAGACAACTAGGTAGGTAGGAAAGTTAGGGTTACTAGGCCTACTAACTTTTGGACTTCTATTAACCCTTTTTAATAGGATGTCCGCAAGCCTTCAGCAGTGCCCTATTGTCTTAATTTACCTATAAGATATCTAATTAAGGCATTATATATAGGAGGACCCTACCTACCGCCTTTTTCCTGCCAACAGTGCAACTAACTTTTCTCTTAATACCTTATACGCTCCTTATAATACCGCCCCCTTACTTATAAGAAATTGCCTAAATTAGCTATTATAAATATCTAACCAGTCTAAGTCTTCCTTGGGAAAAAAGGTTATACAGTTACTTACTAGTCTTAACCTATATATATAGCAGAACAAGAACTACAGACGCAAATACAGAGCATTAAAAATCTTAGCGGCATCCTTATTAATACTACAATTGCCCTTATACAAGTAATTACTTCCTAATTCTACCTAGTATATATAGCAGAACCGTTAATATAAGCGTATATAGGTAGAAGCGCAAAACCCACTACTTAAAAAGAGTAAAAAGTAGTCAAACTAGACTCTAGCTAAAGATGCCCTAATTACTAAGCTTAAGGGGGCCGGTATAAGGAACTATATGGAGTACTTTAAGATTGACGATTTTATTGCCTAGCTATATAAGCACCTATTTCCTACGCTCTATCAGCAATATCTAGATTAAACTATAATTATTATAATAGATAATCTTAGGGTCCACATTAATAAGTAGATTCCAGCTGCTATTAAAGAGGAGGGCTATATTATTCGTTACCTACCGCTATACTCTCCATGTTACGGACAGCTTAAGTACAATGTTACGACTACTTGAGGAAGAGTCGGAGGAAGCTAGTTGGTTGATACAGGTACGGTCTAGGATAGATCTAGTGGAACCATGTGACGAGGAATGGTAGTCGAGATTACATAATATAATCTATATAATCTATGTAATTTGTGTAATCTATACAAAGCATATAGAGCACACGTACCTTACGGAGCGAGGGGATTTCTTAGGCGTATAGTTATATATTTAAAGGACCACAGTCCCTACCCAGATAGTTCTCTCTTCGTAGTAAATCTCAGAATACAATTAGAGTTAATCTGTTGGGTAATTACTCTACTAGTTATTATCACGTTGTTAATTTATTCTTACCTATATACCTAGCCCAATAACAGGACCCACTGTAGTTCCTACTATAAGGTTCTATTACACATTCACTACTAAGGTTATGGTATTAAATAAGGTCGAACAACATACCACCTAAAGTACTAGTCGCGACGATATTAACAGCAGCCACAACCTCAGGCTTAGGGCCAGGAGATACCAGTATGGTAGATATAGATTCTTAAATAGTTACAAGAGGTTAGTTATAGGAAATAATTAATCACTTATAGGACAATAGTAGGATACTTAAAGAACGCATTAATGGAATTAGAGCAGTAAAGATTAAGTTACCTTCAATTAAATAATTCTTAGGAGAGAAGTTAAAGCTTAAGGGATTTCTTACGCAAATACACTTTAAGGTTGTGTAGGAAGGAGCAAAGTTAGCAACATTATTAGATTAAGTAGCCTATACAGGATTGTTCCTAATAGGGAGAGCACTTAAGTAGTTTAAACTGTATCTTACGGAGATATAGGCCAATGGCATAATAACTACCAACTAGGATATATAGTACATATTTACCAGTTGGAACGGGTTTGCGGAATAACTAATACAGATATTTGGAGACCTAGAGGCTATAACTATAGCAGAACAAAAGCTTCAGAACTTAGTATAACGCACTTTAATAATTAAGTATACAACGCAGTTTTAAACACTAGCTATATAGGTTAAGTGGAATAATAAGACGCTTATAGCACAGTATAAATAGGGACTTAAGGCTAAGGTCCAGGACGCAATTATCCTAATAGAAGATATAAATACTCTAAGGGAGTTAATAAACCAGTTAATAAAGATTAATAATAGGATCTATTAAAGGGAACAAGCTAAGAAAGGGCAAGACAGAGTTCTATAGTTATATAAGGCGCAGAGTACGTAACAACCGACATAGAGTTAAAAACCATAGAATAGCGCAGAGCTAATGGACCTAAGCAGTACTAAAAAAACCTAAAGATAGGAAAAGAAACCATAAAAATCTAAAAGTTAAGGATCTAGTAATTAAAGGACTAAGGAGCAGAGGCCAAACCAGAGATCTTAGCAGTAGAAGACGTTTAGGCGGACTCTATAGCAAAATTAGTAGTTTAGAGATAGAGCTTATATAAATTATAGAAAATAAGGTTATTTTGCCAGAGACTATAGAGGTGGTTAGAGTAACTATATAGTAAAGGAAACGAGACCAGCAGACGGCACGTACATATAGAGGGATAATGGTGCACTATAAGGAATAAATGAGTATTTAATTAACAGTTTTGCGTTTTGTTATAACAATACATGCCAAATTTATAAGGACGCTAAGTACGGCGCAAGCTATTGGCTATAGGAGCTATTATTATCTAAGTTTAGAGGAACCAACAAACCAGCTTATAAATCGGACATTAAAGATAATAAGTTTAACACAGGCAAAGCATTTACTAATAATAAGGCAATAAGGGCAGCTTACTAGGAGTATACAGACCTTAGAGAAGTTAAAATAAAAGCAGAAACTAAAACCATTATAGAATAAGGTTTAGTAACGGATGCCATAATACCATTAGATACAATTTCCATTGCTTTATAAGATAATAGGAGCAACGTTTAAAAAAAACTAAGCAAGTAGACAACTGCTAGTGCTAGCTTATTACTTAATAAAGGCAAAAGGCCACAGGCTTAAGATTCTTAAGAAGAGATGCAAAACACTTAAAATTCTTAAAATAAGATAAGACATACCCAAGGACCCATAATGGACAAAAACCGATGGGAAAGAGCAGCAACTTAGTTTATAGATAAATAAATAAGTATAGAACGCAAGTTTAAAAACTACAAGTTTAAGGAATAAATAAGAACGTTAGTAATCCTAGGTAAACACAGTATTTAGCCTAAAGATTAAATAGTCAATATAAGGATTAAGAAGTAAGATAACTTCTAAAATCTAGCTACAAGACGCAGAAAACAAGAAACTATAGATAAGTTTAGAATAAGAATTATTATATAGCAAGAGCAGAAACTAGACCAGAGATCTAGCATGCTAAACTATAGAAGGGACAGAGCACCTATATAAAGAATTACTAATAGGCCGAGTGTAGGGACACCTAGGGCGAAGTAGTTAGATAAACTAGAATAAGAGGAGGATTTAGATATCCTAACTAGATTTAAAGAAAGACATACCAAAGGATATTACAATGCAGCGATAACAAGGTACTTTTTAATAAATAAACCATACACACTAAACCAGTTGTATGGAAAGTGGTATAGGCAACAATATAACAATAAATGGGAAGACTTTTATATATAGCTAGATAAAAAAGTTGTCTAAAACTAACCTATTATAGAAAAACGCATAAGTTATATTAAAGGGGTATTAATTATAATATTAAGGAACCTAGAAGAAGGATCTAGGGACTAGAGAAGCAAATAACAAATCTTAGTACCTATAATAGAGATACCAGTGGTTAGGTTAACCAGGTATAAGTTTAAACATAAAGATAAAGATAAACTAAGAGTTAACCTAAGTTACCTAGCGCATTATACACTATTATAGATAGCTTGTATGGATAATACCTATAATATATATAGAGCACCAAAAGATAAGAACTGGAAGTACTTAACTAGGATATATTAGGCACCTAAGAAAAGGCGGTTTAGGAACGCTAAGTATATATATAGATAGCACCCAGTAGAAGTATAAGGTTAAGGGGACTTAATACTTTAACTAGAAAGATTCCTTACAGAAGAATACCTAAATAGATAATAGTAGTGGGAGTGCCTAGAAAACACTTATCTATAGTATATAGAGGAAAAGAAATAAACTAAGTATTAGCCTAAGTTAGACTAAGTATAAACAGAATCTAGCAGCCAACAATTGGGAAAAGGGGAGGCGTATAGGACTAAAGGGAACCAGTATTAGAGCCTTAGACCCTTAAAGGAATTTAAGGTTAATACCTAAATTTATAAGTTAAATAGCAAGATTAGCAGTTTAAAGTATTAGTAGATAGTAAAGTAACTAGGAACCACATATTACCAAGGGTAGTAGAAAGAATAGGGTTACTATATAGACAGAAAGAACACCTATATCTACTTATAATAATTTTAGGAGATTAGATAGCCTATAGAGGAGGTATTATTAATCTTAAAACAGGACCTATTTAGTTAACTATTAAAGGGAGACCAGTTAGAATGTCTTTTAATATCCTACTATTAGGATAGGACGAGGCGATATTAGGAATACCTTAATTACAGGAGTACAATCTAAAGATCAATTAGGTTATAGGTTAGGTCGATATTAAGAATACTTAACAGTGTAAAAAGCGACAGTAAACCAAGTTGGTATAGTACTAAGTTAGAGCAACGTATAAAGAGACTAAGTAAGGCTTAAGTTATATACCAAAGAGATACCATAAGTATAGTAAAAAGTTATAGTTACTAGAAAGTGAAAAGCTATTAGAATATATAGCATGGGACTATAAGATAGAATTAGAAGAAGAAATAAGTCTAAGGTTCTTTCTAATCTATAAGCTTACTAAAACAGAGTTAGTAGCGCTTAAGGAGTTTATCCAGGAGAACTTACGCAAGGGATATATTAGACCGTTATAGTTATTAGTAGGATATCCAGTACTATTTATCCTAAAGGAAAACGGAAAACTTAGGATGTATATAGACTATAGATAGTTAAACAGCATTACTAGGAAGGACAGGTATTTTTTACCCTTAATTAGTAAAATCTAAGATAGGATAGGCAATGTACAAATCTTTATAAAGATAGATTTAAGATAGGCGTAATATTAGATCAGAATCAAGGAAGGCAATAAATAGAAGGCAGCTTTTAGGTTAAAGGAAGAACTATACAAACTATTAGTTATATAATTTGGGCTTATAAACGTACTAGTAATGTTCTAGAAGCGAATTAATAGTATATTAGGAGAACACCTCAATAAATTTGTTATAGTATATCTCAACAATATTATTATCTACTTAATAAGTAAGGAAGAATATAGAGAACACATTAAATAGGTCTTAAAGAGACTATAAGAAGAACAGATACTAGTAGCAATTAAGAAATATAAGTTCTTTACAAGGAAGACTAATTTTATAGGATTTATTATTAAACTAGGAAAAATTAGTATAGACCTAAAGAAAGTTAAAGCTATAGTAAGCTGGTAAGAACCAGAGAATATTATACAGTTAAGGTTGTTTCTAGGGTTTTGCAACTACTATAGGAGGTTTATAGCACAGTGGTTAAAAAGCATTAAGCCGTTTATAAGGCTAACAAAGAAAGAGAAACCGTGGGTTTAGGGTAGTAAATAGAAGGAGCTATTCTAGGAATTTAAAAAGTTATTTACCTAAAAGCCAGTCCTTAAGATCTATTAACCAAAGTTAGAAATGGTTGTTAAGACAAACATATTAGACTTTACACTAGGAGCATACTTGCTATAAAAGCACCAGGACGTATAGCATCCAGTAGCATACTATAGTTGGAAAATAACACTACTAAAGTTAAACTACAACATCTATAACAAGAAGTTGTTAGGTATAGTAGCAGCACTTAAGAAATAGAGAGCATTCTTATAAGGTATAGAGAAACTATTTATAGTTAAGACAGACTATAAGAACCTTATAGGATTCCTAATAACAAAGAAACTTAACCAAAGATAGGTTAGATGGGCGGAAATACTTATAGAATACTATTTTAAGATTTAGTATACCAAGGGTATAGATAATATACAAGTAGATGCTCTAAGCAGAAAAGCTAAACTATAAAGTAATAAAAAGCTATTAAGAGCTTTATTATAAAAAGATTAAGACAGATTAATTAGGTATAATTACCTAAAAATTATAGTAACTAAGAAAAGTTAGATCTATAAATTACTAAAGAGTAATTAAACACAGAAAATCTAAGAGGCATAGGTAAAAGATCTAGACTTAGAGTAATATAAAAATAGAGAAGCAATATATATGCCTAAGTCTATCACAGAAGAATTTGTTAAGAAATTCCATAAGGGAATAATATAAGAATATAACAGGTCTATAAAACTAGTATTAAGACTTTAAGAAGAGTATATTATTTAAGGAATCTAGGGACTAGCAAGATAAGTTATAAAGGAATGTCTAGATTACCAAAGAAATAAACCAATAAGGCATAAGCCATATAGAGGGCTATAACCTATTAAAATACCAAAAAGACTATAGGAAGTTATATTATAGGACTTTATTATTAAGTTACTAAAGTTAAAAGATCCTATTACAGAATAAGATCATAACGTAATCTTAGTAATAGTAGATAAGTTAACAAAGTAGGGATACTTTATAGCGTATATAGAAGAGATATCAGCAGAAGATATTGCTAGAATCTATATAAAAGAAGTGTTCGCAAGGTATAGAGCACTAAATAAAATTATATTAGACAGAGATCCAAGATTTATAGCAGTATTTTAGAAAATATTTCTGGTAGAACAAGGAGTTCGCGCAGTAACCTCTACAGCATATTATCCGCAGATAGACGGACAAACGGAAAAACTAAACTAGATACTAAAGCAGTATCTAAAACATTATATTAATCACACACAGAATAATTGGGTATTGTTAATACCAGTTATACAGTTTACATACAATACAACACCATAAGAAGGAATGGGGATATTACTATTTAAAGCGAATTACGGGTATAAACCAAGAACATCGTTATCGCCACATTAAGCAAAGAAGACGAGTAGCACAGCTAAGCAAAGAATAGAGACATTAATAAATCTTTATGCAGACCTTAAAGAAACAGCTAAATTAGTATAAGAACGAATAAAAAGGTACTACAATGCTAAAAGATCTAAGGGACTAGATCTTAAGGAGGGAGATAAAGTATAGCTACTATATAAAAATTTCAAGAGTTAACGATTAAGCAAGAAGTTAGACTATATTAGACTAAAACCTTTTAAAATTACAGAAAGAATTTTATTAGTTATATACAAGTTAAACTTACTAGCTAAAATAAAGATCTACCCTATATAACACATTACAATGCTAGAACCAGCACACGGAAACATTAAACCACCAGTATATAAAGCAGACACGTATAGAGGATAGGAAGAGGATAAATAGCAAGTTTTAAAAATTATTAGTTATAAGGATGTAGATAACAAAACATAGTATAAAGTAAAGTAGATAGGCTATAATAAGACTACCTAGAAACCACTAAGCAACCTAGAAAACGCTATAGAAAAGGTATAGAAGTATTAAAAGAGAGCAGGTTAGGCAGTATTGGCAAAAAAGAATCACCAAAAAATAAGTCGCCTAAGGGGGACCTAAGAGGAGCAATTGCTAAGCTACTTAGAGTTATTTCCCTTATAGGAAGAGAGCCAGTTCTTTTATTACCTAGCTTAGACAGACCCTATTAAACCAGTTTCTACTCCTTGGAACAAACCTTCTCACAAACCTTCTTAAGACGAAGAAGACGCGCCAAGGCAGATAAGTACGCCTTATAAGCAGCACAAGTACGCTAAAGCTCCGCGAGGGAAGCTAAAAGCTCATTATCAAGTTTTATAGTGGTAGATTAAACACAAGACCCTATAATAGGTTACTTAGGGAACCCAAAGACTATTAAAAGTCATAGGACACGCATACTTAGCGTTAGAGATAGAGCGGACATTGCAGGATAGTTAAATATTTACTTTAGTGCACTCCAAACAAGAGGACAGTTATTAAGATAAAGGACTTACTAGCGTAATACAAACCAACCCCTCTTTCGCACAATAAGAATATAGAGACGGCATTATCTCACCTAGTAACAGTATAGAAGAAACCATACGCGCACAATAAAGGGTTAAAGAAAAAGAAGATGCTTTAGGTATAATAAGTAAGAATATTAACTAAATTAATCAAACGGACATTACACCTCTAGTAGACAACTTAGAGATATTAGAAATCTTTAAGGACAAAGATAAAAAGGAGGGAGATAATATTACGGACAGCTTAAGTACAATATTACGACTACTTAAGGAAGAGTTGGAGGAAGCTAGTTAGTTAATATAGGTACAGTCTAGGATAGATCCGGTAGAACTATATAATAAGGAATAGTAGCTAAGATTATATAATGTAATCTATATAATCTATATAATCTATATAATCTATACAAAGCATATAGAGCACACGTACCTTATGGAGCGAGGGGATTTCTTAGGCGTATAGTTGTATATTTAAAGGACCACAGTCCCTACCCAGATAGTTCTCTCTTTATAGTAAATCTTAGAATACAATTAGAGTTAATCTGTTGGGCAACTACTCCACCAGTTGTTATTACGTTGTTAATTTGTTCTTACCTACATACCTAGCCCAATAATAGGACCCACCGTAGTTCCTGCTACAAGGTTCCGTTATACTCCAGATTTTAATCCAATTAAACTTATATAGGCCGTCTTAAAGGCGTAGATCCGTTGCTAGCACCTATATACTTAGGCATTCTACTATAATTACAGTGAGTTTCTTAAGCGAGCTATCCGCGAAAGTAGATATAATTCCTTTACCTAGAAGCAGTTTTAATATATAGTAGGAGGAATATATATAGAACAAGCCGAGCTTAAGCGTCTATAGCGTGAATTAAAGCGATTTAAATATAGTATTAAGGTTAAAGGCCTAGGGGAGTTAACTATATCCTTTAATATCGCTATATCTACCCATAAGACGTTAACTTAGGGTAGCTTAATTAGACAATAGCCTACCTATTTAGGTAATATATACATTAATATACGTTATATAGAATGAATTTCGTTTTAACAACAACAAATGCCTAGAAATTCCAACATGCGAGATACCACTTTATGCATCTTAAAACCGCCAAGCGACATTAACGCCACAACTACTGTTGTTGGAATTACAAGGTTATAAGGTCACAGCGGAGGTGTCTTAAGGGTCTATTTGATAATAGAGATGACGCAGACAATAAATATTAATTGATTCGTGACGTAGTAGATACAGTTGACGTCTATCTAGATCGACATACAGAGCTCGCTCTCGCGACGCGTCTAGAGCTTAGTCAGCATCTCTCGCTTAATTCTAACACTCCCCTACGCTAACGACGCTCTCCTCGTCTATCCTAAATAGGCAATTATAAAGCTATTCCCAAATACCTTGTAAGTGCCATTTGGCCTACGTACAGAGGGAAAACCTATAGTAGGCAAAAAACCTCCGTAACTTGCTCCATCTCTGTCCGTTACCGTCTCCGTTAGTTACCGATTCCTAGCGTTACATAGTGCTTCGTAAATTAGTTGATTAGTAGCTGTTTTATAAACATATCTCCCGGCTGATCTTTGCCTGGTATATATACCACTTTAAGTTAACCTCGCCGAACCATATTGTTTCGTACGAAGAGGTATTAAGTCTCAATATGCTTGGCTTTCTAGTGGTATTTTATGTCGTACGAAAGGTCAACTGTACCCTTATTATCACAGTAGAGCGTAGGGATAAAAGGGTTATTATTATCTCTCTCTTTTAGATCTCTTGTTAGCTTCTTAAGCTATACTGCTAACCTTGCTCCTTCTAATACCGCTATAATCTCTGCTTCTATTAAGCTTAATACCGTTAACTTCTACCTTTAAGCCATCCAGATCACTGCTCCCCTATAGTGTATAACTACTATACCTTGGAATAATATCCGATCGTGTTCTGTTCCCCCCGTAGTATTAGTAAAGATATTGTAACCAGTAGGTAACGTGAGCTTATATAGAGGAAGGTAAACTGCTTAACTTAAGTAGGTAATTCCTGCTTTAAGAGTGCCGTTTAGATATTATAGTAGCTGCTTACTTAAGCGGTAATGCGATTCTTTTGGTGCTGCTATAAACCTAGCTAACTAACCGACAGCGTAGCTAGTATTAGGATGTATATAGTTTAAGAGGTAGATTATAGAGCTAATAATCTACTGGTACACTATCGCATTATTATACTTAAGGGGACTTTTAATATCCGCTTTTAGAACAGTGCCAGCTGGTATTAGTAGCTTAGCTAGATTACAGCTATCTATTTTTAGCCGTTTAAGTAGCTTCTTGGTATACATCGTCTGATATAGCTTAAGGGTTTAGTTCATACGGTCTTAATTAATTTAGAAGCTTATAAATACTTCTATAGGACCTAAGTCTTTGCATCTCCATTCTCTTAAGATTTTTGTCTTTATAATATTAAGGTATTAGCGCTTTCCTGTAATTAGTATATCGTTAACAAATAGCAAGATATATACTTTATTTCCTATAAAGAGATTGGGGTTAGTATTAGCTGCTTTTAAATCTATGCTCTTAAAGAACTTCTTAACTATCTAAAACTATTCTCTTAGTGCCTACTTTAGGCCATAAAGTAACTTATTTAGCTTTAAGTAGACGTCTTTTATACCCTTAAGCTTAGGTTTAAAGTCTTTTAATAGGTTAAAAATCTGCATATAAATCTGTTCTTATAACGGCGGGTTTAAGAATATAGTTTTAACATTAATATAGTTAAGCTTAAGGTTCTTAGCTGCTACCTTTACCATTAGGAACCTAAAGGTGTCGTATTATATAATAGACGCAAATGTCTCAAAATAATTAATATTAGGGGTCTGCTTATCTCCCTAAATATATAGTCTTACCTTCTTGCGAATTACTTCTCCCTTAGCATTATACTTGTGCTTTAGAACTAGCTTGCTTAAAAGTAATAACCTTCCTTCTAGTACTCTCCCCCTTATAATGGTATAGGTGTGCATCCTCTTAAGTAAGAGGAATTCTTTAAAGATAGCTTTTATCTAGCTAGGAGCGTCCTCCCTTAAGGCCTAATCTA
>Ga0307507_10002601_pt1 | contig 37269 bp, 11 predicted proteins | sample 7_EM_MG_FD_207223 | JGI IMG/M metagenome (GOLD analysis project Ga0307507, IMG submission 207223) | Populus trichocarpa ectomycorrhiza microbial communities from riparian zone in the Pacific Northwest, United States - 7_EM | ecosystem: Host-associated > Plants > Roots > Unclassified | place...
AATCCTTAGGGGCAGTATATTAATTATATATAGGTATTATAATACGGCTCTTATATAGTAAGAATATAGTGTTTCTCTAGGTCTAGACTGTCTAGTAGGGGCCTTATAAGACAGTGGTTTGTATTGCCGCAGTTATACTATATAATAGATAGGTGGCGGACCCCTAGCAAGGGTCCTTTATCTCTCCTTTATTCCTTACTTCTTCTATTTCCACTTTCTCTGGGATATTTAGAACTTCTGTCTCTTGTGTCTACGCCCTAGTCGCTACTTATTTTGTGTAGAGCTTTCTATTCCCGTATCTTATATTCCTACTAGCGCTTCTATATCTAAATCTATTATTGTCTCTGGTTCTTCCCCTAATCTTACTAGTCAGCTATATGCCCTTTATAGGTTGGCTGCAAATGTTATATTTACCGCATTAAGTCTAATTCTTAATTGTCCTAGTCTTAAGCTTGCTATGGATATCCATAGGGGTCTTCCTACAGGGCGTCCTCTCCCTTATATACCCTATAACCCTTGTGTTCCCTATGACCCTTATGTCCCTGTTCGGTCTGGTAATATCGCGCGGCGCCGCTTCTGGCCCATTAAGGCTTGGGATGGCTGGCCTAGCCCCCTATTACTAAAGGTAGGAAACGCTAGGAAGGCACCTACGTCCCCCTAGCTTATCGCCTGTTATTTCCATTTATATAACTTAGCATGCAGTTATTCCCGCAGCTATTAAGCCCTTGCCTTCCGTCTCCTATATTTAATACAGTCTTCTCTCTCCTACGCCTTGTGTGTGCTTCGGTGGCAGTTTGCGCATTTTATTTGGTCTTGGTTTAAGTAGTGTCTTATATTATAAGGGCCTGCACAGTGGCCGCAGCACACCTATACTGTGTATGTGGTTTGGGTGTGTCCCTATTATGCACAGCAATAGTATCGTTCTAGGCGTAGTCTGTAGTTATAGAGTCTTGTGTTGTATATAAGGCCATTTATAATTATTCCTTTTTGGATAAGGAGTTTTTGCATTCCTAGTGTATATATACTAATAATAAGGGAGCCATGCGTTTATCTAGCGTCTCCCTAGCAAGTCTCTGGCGACCCTTATGTCCTCTCATTATTCTCGTTATATGCTTAGTTTGCATTTTCCTATTAAAGCCATTAGATTTGGGTGATCTTAAGTCCTAAAATAAAGCATTCCGTTTATCTTACTATCTTCTGTATAATTGCTGTATTATCCGCCTGGCGTCCCTTTTCTACCCTAAGGCTTATAGGAACCGCTAGGACTTCAACTAGGTAATCCTTATAAAGTACTTTTATACTAATACGTTCACCTAGCCTATTCCCTGCCCTTACGGCTCATTCCTTTGCCTATTAGTTCTTTAGGGTAACTCTAATATCTCCGCTCCTAAGGTGTCGGACTATAATAGCGTTATAGACCTCTTTATAAATCTCTATAAGGACTTCTATTTCTGATTGTCCCCTAAGCCCCTCTACTTTTTCTGTATTTGGTTATATTGTAATTATATACCCAGTTATTGTCTTATAGGGGGTGGGTTCCCTGTGCTATAAAAGCGCAGCTACGGCGGCCCAGGTGCGGTTTGCTAGTAAGGGGGGATTTTATTTATTTTTAATTTTGCTTAGCCATTAGAGGATTTAATTAAGGGTTTACTAGAAGGGCGCCTAAGGTTTACTAGACTAGCAGAGCCATTCTACTAGCTCCGTTAGTTTGTTATAGCTAATAGTTACTCCCCTACAATTCTAAATACTAAACGCGTCTAATAGGCTTTATATTTTATCAGATGCTTTCTTAATAGAGATATTTCCGCTTTATAGTGTGGTATTCGCCCGTCTTTGTTGTAGAGGGCCATTGCTAGGCGTGGTTCTGGCGGTCGCGCGCGAGTGCGAACCACCGTCGTTCAACGTGTACCTCCCCTGCGATGCATGCATCTCAGGGGGATTCTCTGGGTGATTTTCAGGGTTCTTTTAGTTGGTTTTGGTCTTTTTGGGCCGGGTGCAGCAAGAGCTCCTTTTTCACTGCCGTGTGGGAGAATTCAGTAGGGAAGATATATTAGAGAAATAGGTAAAGAAAGCAGAAGAAAAATAGTACTATACTAGGGCCTAGGCCTATATAAAGGAGGAAGGGAGACGTATAAGAGGCTAGTAAAGATAATAGTAAAAGAGAGAAAGGAGCTAAAGTAGACTATAAAAGAATGCTAGGAAACTATCTACTATAATATAATACTAGTTAGACTAATGCTAGAGAGGTATATAGGAGTTAAAGATATAGAGGCTAACTTAGGCAAGAGGAACCTAAGCTATAGCATAGTTAACACTATAGGAAGTAAATACTTAAGGGCTCTAAAAAGGCCTAATAAAGGCAGAAAATATAATAGTAACACTTTTAAAAATAGGAATAATAGGACTAAAAGATTAGCTCTACTAGGTAGGTATCCTAGTAGGTAGCCTAAGATATAAATATAGCTAGCTAAGATAGACACTAAAATACATAATACTACTATACCCCTTACGCACTAACTAAAAAGTAATACTCTTAGTAGCTAGTATAGAGGACTCTAATATACTACTCTTAATATAAAAAGGTCTTAAGGTGGTTACCTAATAGCTTATTAGCTAAAATATACTAGACTAGTTTTAGGTTATAAAGAAAATGGTAATAGAAGGCAAAGGGGCGAGTAATAGGCGCCCCCTATTAACTCTACAATAGTAGAGTAAAGTTTATAATACTAGCGCGTCTATAGGCTTATTATGGCAGTAGTAGTTCCCAAAGAGGTTAAAAAGTAAGGTGGTAGAGCACTATAGGCGACTTATAGGCACTAAGTAGGCGAGTCCTAAAAGGCGAGAAGATGGATTATAGGGTTTTCTTAAGTAGAGTTTTCTCCCTATATATATATAAGGAGTAGTCCGCGTAGGCCTAATAGGGATCTAAATTAGATATTAAGTAATAAATAATTATTATAATTAAGTATTAGTATTTAGCTACTGTAATAAAGCCTTATAGGAAATACCATTGTCAGATAATCTGTATTCTCTAAGGCGTGGGACACGTGTACGGGGCACGTGCATTGTAAATCTCCTCAGAGCCCCAGGGGCCCTAGGTCAATCAACAAAGGATATCAATCAACGATCAAGTCAAGATCATCAATCAATCAACCCATTTCATCAATGAACCCCTCTATCTGAATTATCTGACAACCATAGTAGACTATTACGGAGCGAGTACAAGTGGTAATAATATATAGCGAAGTAGATATTATTAAGCTATGTACATAAACTATATAATGAGATTAAGACGTTACGTAAGGAGAGAAGGCAAGGAAATGGGAAGAAAGGGTATATATCGTCAGTTTGGTTACTTAGTTAACACGTACATAGAGCAGAATAGGATTTAAGGAGCAGTCCTAGCAGAACTTGGCAGAATTTAGTGGACTTTGGCAGAATATGGCAGAATGCGGCAGATTGCTGTCAGATTGCCATAGATTGCCGGCAAATTGCCATTGGGTTGCCGTCTCGCAGTCAGTCTCTTATTGCTACATTAGTGGAAATAGGTGGACGTGTGTAAGGTATTACGGAGGTGTCCTATAACAGTACCCCCCCTTTAAACTCAAGCTTCTGCGAGATGGGGTTGTAGTAGTTCTAGGTAGAGTTTATAAAAGTCTTCTACGGCTTATATAAGTCCTATAGAGTTAACGGGTTCCCATATAGGCTTAGTAAAGCCTCTCCATTTTATAAGGTATATATATTTACGTTTCCGTTTATTATACTTAATATTATTAACTCTTTTAATAAAGTACTCATCCTCACCATCCATTTTAATTAGTAGGGGAGGGTCTTAGATCTATCTAGGTAGGGCATCTAATATAGGGGCGGTAGGGTGGAGGACTGACATATAGAATACGGAGTAGATTTTAACCGTATTAGGGAGCTTTAGTTAATAGGCATAAGGAAAAACAACCTTTTTAACCTTATAAGGGCCGGCGTTCTTCTAATTAAGTTTCTTAGTAGGTTATTTTATATTTAGATTTCTTATATATAACTAGATAAAGTTACCAATTTAGTAAACCAGTGCTAGGGTTTGGTTCTTATTTACTACGGCTTTATAGACAGATTGGGCCTATATTATTTCATTAGTAAGGAACTTTTATAGTTCTTCTATCTTCTTTATAAATTTATTTACTTCTGCAACTTATAAGGCCTAATAAGCTAGATAAGGAACATTACTAAAGGGTTTAAAACCTATTTATGGATGCTAGCTATAGTTAGCTAGGAATAGGGAGACTTTCATAGTTTCTAAGACGGAGTTATTTATAGTAAACTCAGCAAATGCAAGCCAGTTTATTCAGTTGTCCTGTAAATATAACATATATATCTAAATATACTGTTCCATTATAGTATTTATACATTCTATTTAACCATCCGTTTCTAGGTAGTATGCTATAGATAACAGTGCTTTAATACGGAGTTAGGTAGTTAGTTCTTTCTAAAATACGGAGATAAACTAGCAACCTTTATTAGAGACAATCATTTTAGGGAGTCCGTGAAGTTTCTATATATAATCTAGGAACAGTTAGGCAATAGTAGGCGCTAACATATTAGGGCAGGCGATTAAGTGTTTTATCTTGGATAGTTAGTCTATAACTACTATAATATTTATACAGCCTTTACTTACGGGGAGATTAACAATAAAGTTAATTAAGATAACCTTCTATCTTTAGTCCGGAATAGCTAGGGGCTTTAGAAAGCCATTATATATCTTATATAAAGCTTTGGCTTATTAGTAGGTATAGCAGCTAGAAAAGTACCTTTGTATTATATTATATATATTTGGCCAGTAATATTCTTATTAGAGCAGTTCTAGGGTTTTTCCTTAGCCTGGGTAGCCGGCTACTAGTAGGTTATATACATGTTTGAGGAGCTTAAGCTTAAGTTTGTCGTGGTTAGGTACTATTAGGTGATTCCAGTAGTATAAGTGGTCTCCATAGGCTTTGCATTTGCTTAGAGAAATCCTTTTTAAGCGTCTAACGCTATCTTAAATTAGCTTAAGCATATCTTAGATAAACTCGTTATTTAAGTATTCGTCGGCTATAATCTGTTTAATAGTTTAATTAGTTATTTTAAGGACTTATACCGAGAGATCTTTAGTAGGGGGTTTAAATAGTTTAGGGCGGAGCAGAGTCTGGTTATAGTAGGAGCGCACTTCTTCTTAAGCTGGTGCATCTTATAGATATTGGGTTAGGGTATTAGGCTTCTAGCCTTAAACACCTAGGTAGTATATAATAGAGAATTGGAAACGGAACAGATATTTTAACCAGCGGGCTTAATAGTGGCTTAGCTACTTTATAGTTATAAAGTATTGCAGGTTCTTATAGTTACTAAAAACCTTAATTAGAAATCCAGAGCCTTTTAGTTTAGGTCGCCATTATTTAAAATATCCGATAATAGCTAATAGTTCTTTATCGTAGATCTTGTAATTGTATTTGGCTAGACTTAGTTGTTTTAAAAAGTATGCTATAGGGTGTAATACTCCTTCCTTATTATATTAAGACAGAATGCCTCTAGTAACGTAGTTGGATAAGTCAGCTTTTATAATACTTATTCGGTTTAGATTAAAGTGTTGGAGTATAGGTGCGGTAGTAAATATAACTTTTAAGTAAGCAAAAGCTTTCTTACATTCTTTATTAAAGATAAAGGCTTTATCCTTTTGTATTAAGGCTATAAGGGGTAAAACTAGGGCGGAGAAGTTATTAATAAACCATTGGTAGAAGTTGGCGAATTCTATAAAGGCTCTTACGTCTTTAACGTTCTTAAGTTTTTGCCAGTTCACAATCGCTTTAACTTTCTTAGGGTCCATTTATACGCCGTCTATGGAAATAATAAGTCTAAGGTATAGAACTTCCGTTTTATGGAACTCGCATTTATCTACATCTAATTATAGGCTGGCTCCGCGCAAGGCTTGCAGAACCAGTTTAATATATTTTTAGTATTTAGCCAGATTATTACTGTATATTAAGATATTATTAATATAAGCAGTAGGCCGTTGAAATCGGACTCTGCACCTATACGTGGTGACGGCTACGAACCTGGGTCTTTGAAGTTCAGATCCAGAGCCAACGCAGAGACGTCACACAGCGTGCGGACAGGACCTGGTGGTGGTTGTGGGCGTTAAGGGCGGTGGTAAAAGTTTTTTCAGATGGTGAGATCTTAAAAACCACTACTGTTGGCCCTTTATAGTACAACGACTACCACTGTTCTCCTATCTAGGGCACCTATACGATCTAACGTGGATAACAGCATTTGATAGCATCCCCCGACCCCTAATAGAAAGCATTAATAACCTCACATTAATAAACAAATGAACGATCGCGAACGAGCAGACGAACGAGTAAATATACGGCCCCTCCTAACCCCCAGGGCGATCGCCCGCGGAGTATGCGGTCACTTGCCGTTAACTACCAAGTACTATCTAGTAGCCTGGATTGCGACCCACGGTTTTCCCTGTCTCCTTTTAACGGAGTGGTGACCCTTAAAAAGGGCCTAGCTGGGGCCTAGGCATAAAAGATACCCAAATATACAATATCCCGCTTGCTTGTTAGTATTACGGTAGATAGAACAGATGAATCCCCCTTACGCCTTCGATGGCTTTAGGGGGGGGGTATGGCGTATATAGCAATGGTTAGACAAGAGATAGCATATAGGGGATAGCTAAGATATGGGAGACAACAACAACAATATAATAATTAATTAGCAAGGCCTAGCTGGGACGTAGTGAACCCCAGCTTAGATAAGCTAGAGAAGGAAGCAGTGGTTCCTAAGGAGTTTAAACATCTAAGGAGGACAGGACGTAGCCGTAGGCCCATAGGGCCGCTGCTATGGACGGATATAGCAAGCTGGGGTTTTTCATCCTACTAAGGTGGCTTATAGGGTTTTTCCTCCCCCAACCCAACTGCAGGGTTTTCTTTATGTAAACTATAAGTTTTCCCCCTATAACGGAGTAGTCTGCGTGGGCTAGTAGGATCCGTATCAGACGTTAATCAAAGAGTTATTATTAATATAAGCAGTATAAAAGACATCCAGGTATAGGTGTAGGGTATTATTTATAAAGTGTTAAAATAAACTTAGGGCATTTGTAAGGCTAAATGGTATTACTAAGTACTTAAATAATCCGTATTAAGTACGGAATGCAGTAAGCCATTTATCTCCTTTTATAATACGGAGGTGGTTAAATACGTGGATAATATTAAGCTTTATATAGAAGCGAGCCTTACTTAATTAGTTTAGTGTCTCTTAAATTAATGGGATTAGGTATTGGTTCTTAATAGTAACAGCGTTAAGAGCTTAGTAGTTTACGTAGAAGCGCAGACCACTGCTAGGTTTCTTAACAAAGATTACTGGTGCGGCTATAGGTAAAGAACTTACTCTAATAAATTCTTTATCTAGATGTTTGTCTAAGTACTTCCATAGTACTTAAAGTTCGTTTTAAGACATCCCGTATAAGGGTCCAAATTTAGGATATTTTCCTTCTTTAACTATAATCTTATAATCGTATAGACGGCGTTCTGGTAGATTATTAGCTTCCTTTTATAAGAATACATCTAGATAATTATAGTACTCTACTAGTACTTTTATAGCAGGGTTGGTATACTTCTTTAGTGCTAAGGCCTTCTTAATATCGGCTATTGTAATAGTGAAGATTATATATTCTAGTTTCCTAGCAAGTTGTGCTAATAGGGTAGCTTTAATTATATAGATATCTAAGGTATTAAGTAAGCTTAGATTATCCTTAGTATCTTATACAGTTTCTTATTTAGGTTTAGTATTAAGTATAGAGTTAGTGTTAGATTTAGGTTTGGGTTCTTTAAGTATTCTTTTTATAGTAAAATACCAGTTCTTCTGGTACCTTTATATATTAAGCTTGGTTTAGGGCGGTGTAGTAGTTAGGGTTGGTTTGTATAGTTTAGTATAACTTCTAGGTTCTTGGTAGAAGTTGGTGGAATTCTTAGGTTAGTGGAATTTAGTAAAATTCTCGGGTTGGTGGAATTTGGTAGAAATTTTAGACTGGTAGATCCTGGTGGATTTTCTAGATTTTAGTTTAAGGTCTAAGCAGTAAGTTATAAGGCACTTCTGCTTATAACGGGAGGTGGTAAATAGAAGCTTAAGGTTATCTTAATTAATGGTTACCTTATATAGCTTTATCCAGGATTATTTAAGGATTACTGGGTGACCTAGGGTAGTAATAAAGAGCTTAATTAATTCTTTATAGTTTAGGTATTAGAGTTTTAGGAATACTGTGTGGGTAATACGGCCTAAGATAGTGCGTTTACTATTAAATCTAAATATGTTAATATGCTGGTTAAGGGGGGTTAGAGTAAAACTATTATTTTATATAAAGATCTTATTAATAAATTCTATACCACTAGCTCCTGTATTAATTAAAACCCAAGTATTAGTCTATTAATTATTCTACCAAAGACGGTAGTTAATAGTTATGCCACGGTCCTAAGAGTTAGAGTTTATAACATCTAATGCATTTAATAAGATCCTAAGGCAGCACTATTCTAGAGATCGACTTAGCTCTAGGACCTTCCTTTTAGAGGTAATTAGGGCGGGGTTCTTATAGCGTGTTAGTTATAGCTTCGTCTTTATAAGTGGTGCTTACTAGATAATAAGTTAGAACTAGATAATAATTAGGGGCGACGGCTAGGGGATTAGGACGGTAAACAGTTGTTAGTGTTAGCCGTTTATAAGTTGTATTAGGGCATGGGGGTGGAGTAGTATCTTAAGATGTAATCCTTGCTTCTATATTTAAAGCAAAGGCCTAGCTTAATGCGTTATTCTTATTTAGGGGACCCTGGCCGTCGAAATCGGACTCTGTACCTATATGTGGTGACGGCTACGAACCTGGTCTTCGAAGTTCAGATCCAGAGCCAACGCAGAGACGTTGTATAGCGTGCGGACAGGACCTGGTGGTGGTTATGGGCGTTAAGGGCGGTGGTGAAAAATTTTTGGATGGTGAGATCTTGAAAACCACTACTGTTGGCCCTCTATAATACGATAACTACTACTACGCTGTTCTATCTAGGGCACCTATATAATCCAACATGGATGAGCAGTTTTCGATAACATCCCTAAAAATCCTAATGGAAAGCATTAACGACCTTATATTAACGAACAGACAAGCGCGAGCGAATAAATAAGCAAATATACAGCCCCTCCTAACCCCTAGGGCGATCGCCCGCGGAGCATGTGGTTACTTGCCGTACTACCGTAATACTACTAAAAGGCAGCTAGATAACCCCGTACGGTTTTCCTTGTCTCCTCTTAACGGAGTGGTGCCTTTAGAGAGGGCCTAGTAACTAGGGCCTAGGCACAAAAGATACCCAGATATACACACACACATATCCCGCTTTCGTCTTTTAGTATTAGGATAGTAGAACGGATGAATTCCCCTTACGCCTTTAATAGGCCTTAGGGGGGGGGAGGCAAGGCGTATATAGTAATGGTCAATAAGAGATAGCATATAGGGGGTGGTCAAGATATAGGACACAACTATAAGCGTACGGCAATTAATTAGCAAGGCCTAGCTAGGACGTAGTAAACCCTAGCTCTAGATAAGCTAGAGAAGGAAGCAGTGGTTCCTAAGAAGTTCAAAACATCTAAGGAGGAGGACGTAGCCGTAGGCCCGCAGGGCCGCTGCTATGTGCAGGTATAGCAATTCGGGGTTTTTCATCCTACTGAGGTGGCTTATAGGGTTTTTCCTCCCCCCCAATAGCAAGGGGTTTTTCCTGTCAATATTACTTTCCCCTTGTGTATGGAGTAGTCTGCGTGGGCCCAGATAGGATCCGTATTAGACGTTAATCAAAGATCTACTACTATTTAGGGGATCCTAGTAGAGTGTATCCTAGGGTCTCTATGTTAATATCTATGGCGTTAAGGTGCTTGGGCTGGGATAATAACTTAATAGATGTTTGTGGGGTTGTGGTACTATATTAAGGAGCGGGCTTCGGTATTAGGCGTAGTATATTATTGTACCGTTTATTAATAACGTTTACGCAGGCGTTAAAGGCTCCTAGTAGGTCTATACCTATTAGGGAGGTTTTTAGTTTAGGGCTTAGGGATTTAATAAGGCTATTAACTAGTGCGGAGTCGTTCCAGCCTATTTCCTTTGCATAATAGTTAAATTTAGAGAAGTATACTAGGAAGCTTTTCTTTTCTTAAGTTATATAATTTATCTTTCTTTAAGCGGTAGCTTAGCGGTTTAGGTTACTATATATAGCTTTAAGAAGTACAACTAGGCTCTATACTAAGTTCGGCTAAAAAGGTTTAATAAGGTTAGCTACGTCTCCTCCTAGTTAACTTAGGGCGTAGTAGAGTTGGTTGGCTTTAGTTAGGTAACGGTTAGCATTACTAGTTAGCTTATTTTTAAGTCGGCTTAAGAATAATTAAAGCTTTTATTATTTACTAGTGAATACTGGAGGGTCTAGTAGTTTTTTAGATTATTGCGGTGTAGTAAACGGATTTACGGGATAAACATCCACAGCTGGCTTAAGGTTCACACCCGACGAGCTAGGTCTAGATTCGGTTATTTTTATCTCGTCTATGGGTGGCATATTAGCAGCCTCTTAGGCTAGTATTTGGTCTTAGGGCCCTAACGCAAGTGCCTTAAGAGTGCAGACTTCTTCTTAAAGTGCTTTAATTAATTCCTAGTGCCGTGCTTCTTATTTAGCTTATTATTTAGCTATAGCGGCCTTATTTTATGCGAGGGCGTCTATAAAAGACTTCTATATATTTACTAATTGTTCTTAGAGTGCGGATATAATGTTAGCGGCCGTTATAGGGGCTTTAAGGTCGTTCTATATTTTGGATAGGGCAGGGTGGGGCAGAGTATAGGTTTTTAACGCAATATAGTGTCACGAAGTGAGTATAAGTGGTAATAATATATAGCAAAGTAGATATTATTAAGCTATATATATAAACTATGTAATAAGATTAAGATGTTGCGTAAGGAGAGAAGGCAAGGAAATGGGAAGAAAGGGTATATATCGTCAGTTTGGTTGCTTAGTCAATATATACACGGAGTAGAATAGGATTTAAGGAGCGGTCCTAGCGGAACTTGGTAGAATTTAGTAGACTTTGGCAGAATATAGCAGAATGCGGTAGATTGCTATTAGATTGCCGTAGATTGCTAGCAAATTGCCATTGGGTTGCCGTCTCGCGGTTAGTCTCTTATTGCTACGTTAGTAGAAACAGGTGGACGTATATAAGGTGTTACGGAGGTGTCCCGTAACATAGACTTATTATTAGACTAGGTTATATAGGTAAATAGAAAGTCAACAATATAATAAATAAGTAATAATTAGTATAGTAGTTGCCTAACAGATTAACTTTAATTATATTTTAAGATTTACTATAAGGAAAGAACTATCTAGGTAAGGACTATAGTCCTTTAAATATATATCTATACTCCTAAGAAAGTTGTTACTTTATCTGCTCTGCCTGCTCTATATACTTTATTACAGACCCTATAGATCCTATAGATCCTATAGATTATATTATATAACCTTAGTTACTGTTGGTATTATAAGGTAATATCACGTATCTACAAGTTGTAGGTAGTATAATGTTGTTATTGTATATCTTTCTTTTATTGGAATGAGGAAGGGCGAGGAGCCTAAGACTCCTCGCCACGCTAGTGCCGCGGCGTCACGTGACGACCGCTTGCCTTATTCCCGACACTGGCAACTCTTCTTTTATAGTTGCCATCTATATATAAATGCTGCTTAACTAGCGTAACAAATATCAATCCTCCTTACTTACTATTGCTATTATAATATAAGTCTCGCTGTCCTAAAATTTGCCTCTTGGCATATAGTGCTTTCTTGCTTAGAGTCGTAGGTAGATATCATATTAGGGCCGCCAAGGCGCTAGTTATAAGCGAGCTAATAGCGATTTTCTATGCCGGGTATAGAAAATCCTAATTGGCTAGTTGAAATTAGAGTCTATAGAATACCATACTCTTACTCCCTTTTAACCTATCCTTTAACTTATACACGTAGAGTATTTATATTAACAAACGTTTCTAAAGCCTTATTTAGGTTTGCCTTTATTATTGCATTTACTGGGTTATCTTAACCGTTAATTTATTAAATCTTAAAGAGTTCTTACTATTTATAGGATTAATAAAGTGCTATAATATTAATTATAAGGCGCTTCTCCTTTATAGTACTAAGCTTAACCAAGCACTTATAGAGGGAGTATAAATTGGTGTATACGATTATAGGGATAATAGGAAGTTCGAGTTAATCTATAATTATCTTTAGGGTAGTTCCAATTGCAATTGCTATATTAACTCCGCCGACTATTCTATATATCTCTAATACTAGAACGCTTTAAGTAACGCACTTACTCTTAGTTAAGCTTCAATAGATAAGATTGCTATAGATTATAAAGTTATTCTCTCTAGTAAATTCGTTTATAATAATAATCTTATATCCTAACTAGGAGCTAAAATCTTTGTTATTTACAAACAATCTATTAATAAATATAAAGAGCTTGGCGGTAGGAAGATTAATAGGCATATAGAGTAGTCCCCAATTAAGATGGTTTATTTGCTAGGAAAGACGTTTATTTAGGGCAGGAATGTCGTCCTTAGTTGGTTCCTGGTGTTAGGTAGTAACAGAGAGATTAAATAAAGCCTTAGGTTAACAGATAGAAGTAATATAAGCTCTATAAGCGCGTTACTCCACGTATCCTTGCTTTAGAGAATTAGCGTTAATAACGTTAATCTTTTTACCTTAACCCTTCTGGCGTAAAGTAATAGAATTCTTATTTAGGGAGAGGGTGCATCTATTAAAGAGTAATAGTGTTATTAAATTAAGCTTTTCCTTTAGCTTTGCTATAAGATTTACCTTTACTAACTCATCTTCTTTAAGAGCTGAGAATTGGTCGTCTCCTAAGATAATTATATTATTAGTTTATATGCCAATAATTCCGAATAGAGTTCCTATAGTTGTAATTAGGAAGCATAAGTTAAATATAGAAGTAGTTATTAAAAGCTTCTCTTTATGGTGCTTGCTGTAGGTAGCCTACTAATAGGTTCCTGCCTCTGCAATTCCATATAATGGATTAAGTATAACTATAATTATATCTTCGGGATATTGGTGACGAATTTGCTCTAAAAGGTATGCCAATATCAAGCGCTAAAGGTGCGTCTTTAATTGGGTATAGGCCTAAGTAATATCTTATAAATAGACCGCTATTCTATTCTTTATTAAGGAGGGAGCTAGTGTAATAATAACTTGCTAACTAGCTTGTTAAATTATAGAAGATTGTATAAGAATTACCTCCTTACTATTATCGTTGTAACCTTAGATAACAAGCCTTAATTTCTTAAATAGGGCGTTAGTAGTTTTGCCTTTAATCTTATTAACTATTATTAACTTAAAGATACAAACTTTGTCGAACTTAGTAGGGTTATACTTCTTAAATTTAAAGACTCCTCTTATAATAAGACCGTTAATCTCCTGCTTATTAGATGCTTAAAAAGGAGCTCTAGGAGTTATAATACAACCTTCCTTTTAGAGCTGTTTTGTGAGCTTAAAGTCAGCCTTCTCCTTGGTTGTTATAAAGGCCATTAATAACTTAATTCTATTCTTAATAGCGGCAACAAATTACTCTTTAAAATTAACAAGATGTTAGCAATTTCGTGATCCCTTTAGGCGACCTCTACCACGTTATGGTTGCGGCATATCTACTATAATTATATTAGGATTGTAGTCGTCTTCTAGAGCATATTAATTATAGTTCTCCTCTAGGGTATCTTTTAGGGCATCCTATAAAGGCTTAAAACTATTATCTTTATAGTAAGACTTAATAACGGTTAAATGGAATTAAGTGGGTCTATAAGGTATCTAAATAGTGCAAGTTTAACTATTAATTATAATAAGTTAATGTGGGCCTAACTATCCTCCCTTTTTGCGCTATACGCGCACCTTAGACTAGAGTGGTAGATTAAGCATAGTTAAGGTATTTAGGCCATTTCTTATTCCTAGTGCGTCGTTGACCTGGCGTGTAGCGTAGAGACGTCGCACCTCCTTTATTGCCTTGCGAATAGCCTTAGCTTATTACACGATAGAGGGAGATAGCGGAGAATTATTGGTTATTTAAGGGTAGGCGCCAAAGACTAGTAATATAGGTACGAGTCCATCTAGGCCAGCGGAATCATTAATAGCTTTAACAGCCATTTATAAGGTAAGTTCTTCGCTGGCGTCCTCTAGTTCTAAAGAGATAATCTTATATATATAGCGTAATGGCGCGTAATATCGCTCCACTTTTCCAACGCTATTATATACCTTAATAGGAACTTCCTTAACCTTAATTGCTATTGCCTTTATCTATTATTAAAACTCTGTAGATAAGAAGTTCTTTTTTATATTATAGACGATTTGGTTAGGGGGTCCTAGGTAGATATTAATCTAGCATAATTAAAGGGTATCCTATGCGTTCCTAGCTAATATATCCTTTAAGAATTATACGGCTTAGAAGGAGGTTAAGAAGTTAATAACTTAGAGTACTAGCTTGCTGCTAAGATATATAACGTTAACAATAATACAGAAGTTAAAGTCGTAGTTATCTTTAAGGGTGAACTTAAATCGGCTAGGGGACTTCTGGTTTATTTGGCAGTAATAGTAGTATTTTATAAGATGCTTAATTGCCTTAACCTTAACTTTATGGCCTACTCGCTAAAGAACCCTAAGCAATTAATAAACGGATAGGTAGCCAAAACAATGGTGTAGTTAGCGTAACTCTAACTCAGTTAAGTAGCTCTAAGCAATACTCTTTTTTAGTTAATAAAGGAGTAACTAGGGGTAACCCTACTTATATATAACGGGCACCCAATTATCTCCTTAAATAAGTACATTCTTAAGGTTATTAAGCTTAACGCCTAATTTGTCTATATCTCTAATATAAAATAGAAATAGGGTGTTTATAGGAACAATATAAAAAGTGATATACCTTAAGGGGGTTTAAACCCTAATTATGCCAAGAGAGATTATAGTACCCTTACCAAAACAAATCGTATATTAGCCTACCGTTAAATGGTTAATCTAAATAGAGCTATTAAGCTGCTAAAGGGCTTAAACTTAAGGTTCTCCTACTGTAGATACTCCTACGGCTCTAGTATCTAGCATAATACTATAGAAGACGTTCGCCGAGTATCTGTTATTAAAGGAGAACGTGGAACTCTCCCTTGACTTATTAAAGATATCTAACTTTATAATAGAGTAGAGTGTAGATTAGTTATTAAGAATAGCAACGGTTTGTATCCCATTTACCTTACTATACTTAGTAAAGTATTGGTTAGGTAAGTAGTCCTCAATTTCTATATCTATAAGGAGCTGTTCGGTCTTATTAACCTTACCCTTAAGATCTTCTACGCCTTTATATTAAACCAGGAAGCTTTAAAAGTAGGCTATAGTAACCTTATAATTTCCAATATTTCTTATACTCTAACGGAACTTATTATATACCTCCTTTCGCTTATTAAGGGAGTGTCTAGTTAACTAGCAATTTAGCTTCTTATAAACATAGTACTTTTTTTAGTAATTACTTTAAAATAAACCTCTATAAGGACCTCCATGATTGCCTTATAGTCGACATTAATTATACCCTTTGCCGTATTCCCTACCACGGCCACTATATATTTAGTCAGTCTAGTTATAATTGTATTAGTTAGGAATACTTAGTTAGGTAGGGTTTTTGGTATAGAACTGTTAAGATTCTTATGTTTACATCACAGTACCTACGGTGGAGCGTAGCTTAGCATATACTCCTTTAAACGTATCCGCAGGTTTATATAGCGCCAAATTACACTTAGGAACGCTATAGTAGGCTAAGATAACCTAGTCCCTTAGGCTATTCTTATTTTAGTAAGTTTTAGTAAGACCATATTAGATTTTCTGGAGTTTATTAAAGAGTAGTTAAAGGCACTCTAAACAAATCTTTATCAAGTTAGAAGCGATAACTCTTTAGAACGTAGTCTCCCGCTATTTAGACATATAAAGCTAGCGATTCTCATTAGTCTTAAAGTGGGCTCTAGTAAGCTAAAGCATTATATTAAAGCTATAGTTTTTACCTGTAATATAGTCGTAATAAAATGTTGCCGCCTATCCCTTTAACATAACCAAGAAAGCATAATAAAACTGGTGGCATTAGATTCTAACCTTGCTATAGCAGTTATAAAAGACCTATAATTTTGTTCCGAGTATATTATATAGTTCTCCTCTAAACTTCTTCTCCTTATCCAAATATACCTTTATTAGATTCGTGACTTCTCATAGTAGAGGCTCACCGGTTGGTTAAGGTAGAGGAGCTAGAGGCGGCGGAGGTAGAGGAAGAGTACCTCTAGGTAGGAAAGCACCTCTAGGTGGGAGAGTACCTCTAGGTGGGATAGTAGCGTTCTAGGGGTTTTGTTCCGAATTAAAGTTGCCTTTTAAAGAATATAGGTTAGTTCTAGGTTTCTATAGTTAATGTATAATCTTAGCTTCTGTCTATACTGGTTCTTCTATACTAATAATAACGGCCTAGATATTACTAGTAATTAGGTTACCGTTTTTAGTAATATATACCCCATTCCTATGGAGGAAGTTTTAAAAATCCCAAACAATATTAACATTGCTAAGTGCCTAGGTGTTAGCGGTCTATCCTATAAAATCCTCCCTAAAATATTCCCACAGCTATAGATCGGCGTAGTGTCTACTTTAGTAGAATATAATACGGTGTAGGAGAAAGCTATTAACTTGTTTTATGGTATAAGTTGTTATATTAATAGTAAATTCGTCCCAATATTTATTAATAAGTTTTGCGTATAAAGCTACCCCTAGTGGTAAGGAGTCTTCCCAGTTGTTTAAGGTAGGCGTAGCCATGTTTTTAGGGGGAGGGAAGTGTTATTAGGGTAGGGATTGTTATTTAGTATATGTTTGTTGTTTGGTACGCGTTCGTGACGTGTATTTGCAATTATGGGGCTTAGGACTAGTTCTGGCCTTAAATCGCGAAGACTTATAAAGCGTGTTATTCTGCGTAATGGACGTAAGAATCTGTAATCTAGGAAAGGCTTAGGACTAGTTCTGGCCTTTAAATCCTTAGATTCGTGGAAGAGTTCTATTTAAGGTTTAGGACTAGTTCTAACCTTAAAAGACAGCTTCCTCTAGTACGAGTAGCACTGGTATAATGGCTTGTCTCTTCTTAGTGAAATACCTAGCTGTTTTGTGGTATAATAGTGAAGTTAACCACTAATCAGTATTGGTATTATAAGGTAATATCACGTATCTACAAGTTGTAGGTAGTATGATGTTGTTATTGTATATCTTTCTTTTATTGGAATGAGGAAGGACGAGGAGCCTAAGACTCCTCGCCACGCTAGTGCCGCGGCGTCACGTGATGACCGCTTGCCTCATTCCCGACAGTTACTATTCCTTATTATATAGCTCTACTAGCTCTATTCTAGACTATGCCCTTATTAACTAACTAGCTTCTTCTAACTCCTCTCTAAGTAGTTATAATATTGTACTTAAAGTGTCTATAACACTATCTCTCTTCTTTTTATCTTTGTCTTTAAAAATTCCTAATATCTCTAAGTCTTTTACTAGAGGTATAATGTCTATCTAATTAATTTAGTTAATATTGTTACTTATTATGCCTAAAACCCCTTCTTCTTCCTCTATAGCTTATTAGTCTTATACTATTATTGCTATACTATCTTTAGGTAAGATAATACTGTCTCTATATTCTTGTTATACGAAAAAGGGGTTGGTTTATATTGCGCTAGTAAGTCCCTTATCTTGGCAACCCTCTTTATATTTAAAGTGCACTAAAGCAAATATTTTGTTATCCTATAACGTTACTTAATTTCTAATATTAAATATATACGTCCTACTATTCTTAATAGCCTTTAAGTACCTTTATTAATTACTACTAAGGTCCTAGGTTTAATCTGCTGCTATAAAACTTAATAATAAGCTCTTAGTAGCACTAGCTAAGCTTTATTATTCTTATAATGCTAAGTAAGAGGCTGTCGCTGCTTAATAATAGGCTCTTGACTTTTGTTTTGCTATATTCGCTCAGTTAATCTATTTAGAAAAGGTATATAAAAAGGTGCGTTTTAAGGAGTGAAAACTTATAGAATAAGATCTTTAGGAACTTGGTAATAAAAGAACGGATTCTCCTCTAATAGAGAGGGAAACAACTCTAAGTACCTTAGTAGCTACTCCTCTTAGGTCTTCCTTAAGTGACTTATTCTTTAGTAATCCTTCTTTATTAATACTACCTAACTCTTTCTCTTCTAATACTCCTATTCCTTTCTTATAGCGTTTTTTAAATTATCTAGTAGTTCCTACAGTGTCTGGACATTAGTCTGTGCACACACCCCAAAACCCCACCAAAATTGGCCAAAAGTCACACTTTTTATCTTTAATTTTCTCCACTACTATATTATAATAAATTATAAAATTTAATTTATACATAAATAAATACTATCTTTAAAATTATTTAAAACTATTTTAAAATTAACTTAAGAAATTAAAAAGTTATTTAAGCTAGAAGTTAAAAGACTTTGATTTTTTCAGTCTTGCTAAGAAATTTCTTAGCAAGAGAGTAAATTTATTAAAAGTTTAACTTCTAGCTTATATAACTTTTTAATTTCTTAAATTATTTTTAAAATAATTCTAAATAATTTTAAAGAGAGTATTTGTTTATGTATAAATTAAATTTTATAATTTATTATAATATAGTAGTGGAGAAAATTAAAGATGAAAAGGGTGACTTTTGGCCAATTTTCGTGGGGTTTTAGGGTGTGTGCACAGACTAATATCTAGGCACTGTAGGTAGTCTTATTATAGCCTATCTACTTAACCTTATACTATATTTTATTATTAACGTCCTTATAACTAATAATCCTTAAAACTTCCTATTTGTCCTCTTTTTGTCCTTTATATATATCTGCCTTATAAACTAGTGGCTTAACATTCCTATATGCTGGCTTTAGTATTATAATATACTATATAGGGTAGATTTTTATTTTCTTGAGTAAGTTAAGTCTATATATAACTTTTAAGACTTTTGCCTTTACTATAAACAATCCTAGTCTAATATAGTCTAATTTCTTGCTTAGTTATTAACTCTTAAAATTTTTATATAGTAGCTATACTTTATCTGCCTCCTTAAGATCTAATCCCTTAGATCTCTTAGCATTATAGTACCTTTTTATCCTTGCTTATACTAGTTTTATTATTTTTTTAAAGTAATTATAAAGATTTATTAGTGTCTGAACAAGGTTTCGCAATGCAGTTGCACGCGATTACGTGAGCTAAGCAAGCTTAGGAAATCCACTAAATTCTACCTATAGAATAGGAGAATTAATTAAGCATTAATCAAATCAGTTACCACCCTAATACTATTATAATAGCGATATGTATCACCAGAAGTAATACTAATACTAATTAGTAATTATAGATTAGGAGACATATTATCTACAAAGAGAGATAAGCTCGATTAGTCCCTGCTATAGGCCTCTACTAATTTCGTTTGCTAAGGAGCATTAGTCGGCGTATATTTAAAAGGTTAACCCCTATCTAATAGGCCCTTAACTCTTTATATATAGCCCCCAGGTATTTAAGGAACCAACCCCTATCTAATAGGCCCTTTATTCTTTATATACAGCCTTTAGGTACTTAAGGAACAAACCCCTATTTAATAGGCCCTTAGTTTGCGTTTACCACGCATTTAAACTTAATAAAAGTTAAGTACTTACGTCCATTACGCATTTGTATTAATTTACGTCTATTGTGCGTTTGGGGTCTAAAATTGAACTTAATAAGAGTTATAAGATAAGAATTAATATATTAGACACTATGGTATAAGTTAAAGAAAGATGCAGGGGATGGAGTAAAGGACTTAATATATAGTCTAAAAACATTAACAAAGAAGAAATTAGTAAATTTATATAGTATAAGATTATAAAATATGGATTTTATAATATAACAGACAATAACCTATAGGAGCTTTACTGTAATAACTTTAGCACCTTTATACTAGAAGTCTTTAAGAATTATAACTAGATAACTGTTTATAACCTCTAATACTTCCTTTAAGTTTATAGAGTATAGGTTAAAAGGGACTAACGTATTACAGTCCTATAGTTACTCTTTAACACCCTATAAGAAGAAAACCCTATAAAATAGACTAAGCTTAAGATTAGGGAATATATAGTAACTAGAGGGAAGTTTAATTTAGGATAAATTAATTACCTTAAAAATAACTTTACTAGTACCAGTACCATTAAAACCCTAACCTTAATCTCACTAACTATAAACCTTACCCTACTTATAATACTACCTATAAACCCCGTTTTACCCATAATACTACTTACTACTACACTTCAGCCCACCCCTATACTACTCCTATAATAGGAGCCTAATTATATTAACCTAACCTTATAACTAGAACTACCTAGGGGATAGAGTTAAAGCTAGGGTTTTAGTAAGGAGTTAATAAACCTTACAAAGATGTATATAGAAGACAATAAGTATAGCGGAGAAGATGACAATTTTAACTTTAAACTTACTATCTTCTACGGCCTTTACAGCAAAGCTAATATACCCTAAGAAGCCAAGGTTAAAGCCTACCCTATAATGTTATGCGGCTTAGCATTTAACTACTACTATACTAACCTTAAAAATGTTACTCTAAACCTTTTATTTAACTAAATCTATAATACTATATGTAACTACTTTAAGGGACCTAAGTATAGGCATAGCATACTAGGGTAATGGAACTTAATAACCTCAAGGTCTATAATAAGCAAAGGCAAGAATACTAGAAAATTAATCCTAGACTGTCTATAATTGCTTATTAGAGAACTAAGATACCTTCAGCACGGTTTTAACTTAGACTTATATACTAATAAGTTCCTCTATAATAAACTTATTAACGCTTACCAGGAGTTACCAGCTTATTAATATGCCTGCTTTAAACCTTTTAACAGCCTAACTAGCTTAATTAATAACCTATAATCTTCTATTACAACTTTTAAAAAGTTAAATAATAAGAACCCCTAAGCTTTCTTTACTAACCGCTATTACCATAAGCAGTACCCCTAACTACTATCTTAACTATATAATAGACTACCTAACTAATATATACTACCTAAGAAGCGCTGCTTTATCTGCTATAAGGAAGGTTACTAGTTATCTAAATACTTAAGAGAAGAACGCGATAAATTAAAGAAGAAGTTAAGGATAGATTTAACCGCCGCTTTAACAGATATGCTAAGTAATATATTACTAAGTATAAGGGAACAGATTATAATAATAAACTTAACTTAAAATCTATTAATCAGGCAATAGAAGCCCTTATAATTAATATTAAGTCACTATTAGTATCTCCGGCTTAGGAATAGACTAACCTATTTTTTATCTTTTTTGGAACAATATAGTATAAAGGAGCCATTAATACTGTAACTGACTTAGTGAACTAATCCTTTACCTATATAATTACCAACACTAACCTACTTACTTACTATAATAACTTAGACCTATTTACCTATATTACTACTAGCTAATATACCTCTAATAAGTTCTATAGGGTAATAATTAACACTAGAGCTTTAAAGAGATTAATAGTAGGTTATAGATAATACCTCGCATATAGGAAGACCTATAATACTATTATTAATACCTTAAAGGCCGGCGCTATTAATGTCTAATTTAGCATTAGCTCTACCCCTTCTATTAGCTCCGTTATAGTTAATACACTTATTAGTAATATTAAGTTTTATATTATAAAGGCTAACACATCCTTCCTATTATATTTTGCAGATATAGATATACTAAAGGTCTATTATAATAACCTTAAGAATGTCCTAGTCACTCTAACAAAATTAGTACTAGTGGTTCGCTAATTTAGCTACCCCTTCCTGCTATAGGAGGAGTTACTACAGTTATTTATAACCTACTTATTTAACTAAAACCCTTACTACCTAACCGCTACTAAACTCCGCCAACTCTATTGCTACTTTAAATATTTATTGGCAGACAAGCTATATAAGGTATTAGAACGCTCTGGCTATAATAGTATTAATAAGTAGGTTATTAATTACCTTACTAAGTACTATTCCCACTACTAGAAATACAGCAAATCCCCTAAATAGTTTAAGTTTATATTATAAAAAGACTAAAATTCCAATTTTAACCGTTTTATTTTTATTAATATTATATATATTAATAGAAGCCCTATCCTCTATATAATTAATAAAGCTGCTAGATTTTAAGCCATAAAATAGCTATAGAATATCTCTGTAAAGCATACTTGAGATATCCTATAACTATACTAGATTACCACTTATATTAAACCACCCTCTTCGGCGCCGAAAAAACAGGCCGGAATGCGGCACCATGCGCAAGCCTTATTAGCCAATGTAAACAACAACAACAATAAATTACTACACCTCCAATATTATACCATTTTCCTTCAAACCAAAGCTCATATAAGTTTAATACCCCAAGAATGACGGGCGTTAAAAAGGGTTCCTTTTTATGGCGTTAAAGCATAAGATTTGGTGGTGTTAAGGCATAAGTGCACGGTGCCGCATTCCAGCCTGTTTTTTCGGCGCCGAAGAGCCACCTAACTACATTACCTATAATACTGGGAAGAACTTTATAAGTAAGGGGTTTTAATAATACGCTATGGTAATAGCTATATTAACTAAGAGTGTCCTAATAGAAGCTTACTAGTCTATTAGAATAGTAGAAAGAGTTAATTTAACCCTATGCTAAGTATACTAGATAATTATAGAGGAGCTATAGGACTTAGAAATAACTAAGGAATTAGCTCTATAAATAGTAGTAAAAGCCACTAATAATATAGCTGGCCTAAATAGCTTAATCCTAATACTACTTATCTTTAGTGCCTATCTTTAAATAAGCAAACTTAACCTATTAGCACCCTCTATTATATAGCGAGCGGCAGCTATAAAGAAGGCAATAGAGGAGATTATAAGGATTAGGGTAAAGAAGTAAGTTGATAATATACTAAACCAACAAAACGGTCTATCTGTCACTATAATCCACAACCTTCCCTTTAACTTAGAAGTACTTATATAGCGCAAAGGCAATACTAGATAGAGCGGTAGATGGACCAGCCTATTTAAGCTGCTTAGAATTAATAGAGAGATATATAAGATATAGCTCCCTAATAGACCTACTAATTTTAGGACTATAGTAGTAAAGCTATACCTATAACCTAATTTAGAAGAACCTAATAAGGAACTAGAGGAAGAACTAACTAAGGAATTAACTAAGGAACTAGCAGCTAGTGCATCCCCCTAAAAATTAAAACGGATATAATAATTGCTAATAAAGTTCTAGCAAAACATTGTAGATGTATTAATATTTATTAACAACAGCCTAACAAAATCTAATACTATAGCCTTTAAGTATACTCTACTATTATTTACAGAATCCTAATATAAGGAGATAAACGATTTACTTAAGAAAGGTGTCTTTAAGTTTATTAATATAGCAGACGTCCTAAAAGGAGTTAGAATCTTTAACTCCTAATTTGTTAATAAGATTAAGAACGCCGGAATAGATAAGGCCTTTAAGAAGTCTAGACTAGTTGTGTAAGCCTATAACAACTATAATAAAGATCTAGTCCTAATACAGTTACTAACTATTTAATATATTAGCCAAAGAATTATTCTAGTACTTATAGTAACCCTATAGGGAAATAAAAGAAGACTAGCTTCTTTATACCTATATAATATCTTATAAGCTTATATATAGTCCAGTACCCACCTAAATAAAGACTTCTTTATACGCCTGCCATTAGAACTTAGACTAAAGAATGGATTAATTTTAAGAGTTATTAAACTACTATATAGTGTCCTGGAAGCTAGTAACCATTAGTTTAATATATACTACTATTACCACCTTAATAAGCTATAGATAAACTAGTTAATATATAACCCCTGCCTATTATACACAAACAGTAACAGCTTTTAAATTATAGGATTACAGACCAATAATATACTATTTTTTACTAATAAAACCTTTACAGAGGCTAAAGAAGTTAGGCTTTAAGAGGCAAAGTTCCTAGCAAAAGAGAGAGAAAAACTTATGCTAAATACACCAATTAAGTTTAATGGAGGCTATATTAAGCAAGAAAAAGATTTAATAGCCCTTACCTAGGAACGTTAATACTAGAACCTAAGGCTGGTTACTATAAAGGCTATAGACCTAACCAGCTCTAAAGGGGAGAAGATATAAAGATATAAGGACAGCCGCTAAGGCGCTAATGGTAAATAAGCTAATGGTGATTTTCCATACTTAGTATAGAAAATTGTGATTAGTCACTTTAACAACATAGTAGAATTTGGCAGAATTTGGCAAGTAGTATGCTTAAGCACCATTATAAAACTAAATGCCCCCAGTATCTAAACAAGGTTTCGCAATGCAGTTATACGCAATTACGTAAGCTAAGTGAGCTTAAGAAATCCACTAAATTCTACCTATAGAATAGGAGAATTAATTAAGCATTAATTAAATTAGTTACCACCCTAATACTACTGTAATAGCGATGCGTATTACCAGAAGTGATACCAATAATTAGGTTCTCTATTCTTTCTTTAACTATACTACTTATCTTTTTTACTTATTATAGTGATAATAATATTCTTAGCTTATACCCGTAATTTGCCTTAAAAGATAATATACCTATCCCTTCTTATAGTATTGCGTTATATATAAACTGCGTAATTAGTAATAATAATACCTAATTATTTTGCGCGTGATTAATATAGTGTTTTAAGTAATATTCTAACGTTTGGTTTAGTCTTTCTATTTATCTATCTATTTATAAGTAATATACTATTAACGTTGCTGCTTAAACCCCTTATTTGGCTAAGAATACCTCCTAAAATACTGCTATAAATCTTAGGTCTCTGTCTAATATAATCTTTATTAGTACTCCGTATCTTATAAATACTTTTTTAATATAGATTCTAGCTATATCCTCTATTAATATTTTTTCTATACATATTACAAAGTAGCCCTACTTAGTTAATTTATCCACTATTACTAAGATTACATTATAATCTTATCCGGTAATAGGGTTCTTTAATTTTAGCAACTTTATAATAAAGTCCTATAATATAACTTCCTATAGTCTCTCTGGTATTTTAATAGGTTATAGCTCTCTATATGGCTTATGCCTTATTAGTTTGTTTCTCTAGTAATTTAGATATTCCTTTATAACTTGCCTCGCTAGTCCCTAGATTCCTTAAATAATATACCCTTCCTAAAGTTATAATACTAAGCCTATAGCCCTATTGTGTCCTTAAGTTATTACCTTATAAAAGTCTTCTATAATCTCTTTTATAATTGCGTTTAGTATATATATAGCCTTGCGGTATTTATACTGCTTTAAGTCTAGATCTTTATTTTATATCTCTTAGATCTTTTATACCTATATACTCTTTAGTACCTTATAGGTCCTTTTTTCCTTTATTACTATAATCTTAGGATAGTTATATCTAATTAGTCTATCTTTATCTTTGCGTAACATTACCCCTAATAGTTTTTCTTTATTTTATAACTCTGCCTTCCTACTAAGTATATCTGCTTTTGCGTTTTTAGTACCCTTAGTATACTAAATTTTAAAATGGTATTCTGTAAGCATTTCCGCCTATCTAACCTATTTTTAGTTTAGTTCCTTTATTATTAGGAACCCTATTAGGTTCTTATAGTCTATTTTAACTATAAATAGTTTCTCTATACCTTATAAGAATACTCTCTATTCCTTAAGTACTATAACTATACCTAATAACTTCTTATTATAGATATTATAGTTTAGTTCTACTAGTGTTATTTTTTAACTATAGTATGCTACTAGATGCCATCCATTTAAGTGTTTTTATAGTAAATACGCTCCTAGTATAAAGTCTAATACATCTATTTCTATAACCATGTCTAACTATAGTTAGTAGATCTTAAGGATTGGATCCTAAGTAAATAATTCTTTAAGTTCCTAAAATAGCTCCCTTTATTTACTTCCCTATATCTATAGTTTCTTCTTTTTTATAAGTCTTATAAATAGTTTAATATTCTTTAACCACTATGTAATAAACCTTTTATAGTAGTTATAAAACCCTAGAAATAATCTTAATTATATAACATTCTCTAGTTTTTACTAACTTACTATAGCCTCTACTTTCTTTAGGTCTATACTAATTTTTCCTAGTTTAATAATAAATCTAATAAAATCGGTTTTCCTTATAAAGAACTTACCTGTTCGTACTAACTTAATAGCACGAGTGAGTCGTATCCACGGGCACGAAATACATGTAGTATCGTATACTTGTTTGGATGGTGACTGTTGATTGTATAAAGCAGACTACGTGGTCTATATACTGATGCGTCCTCCCCCTGATTAGTTAGTGCTTCATAAGTGCACCAGACGCGTAAGCGAGTGGTTGGTGCACCGAACGCGTAAACGCGTACCTGGCGTACCGAGCGCGTAGGCACGCGGTTGGTACGATAGGTGCTATAATTATACACTAGCGGTACTTGAAAAATGAAACCACTTATGTACAGCCTCCGTAATTGCTTTAATAGAACCATAAAACACAAAAGAAAATATATAGGAAATCTCCCCTAAGGTGCCGTCTAGGCTGCCTTCCAAACGGTGCCCTAAGCTGGCTGTAAGTTCTGCTTACGGTCCGTAGAATGAACCGTACGGCCTTTTAACGGGCAGTAGATGAGCTATAAGTTGGATTGTGAGGGCCGCTAAGGCGCTAGTACTAAGCGAGCTAATGGCGATTTTCTATCCTGGGGATGGAAAATTGTGATTGGTTAATTTAACTACCCTGCAAAATTTGGCGGGTTATATAAGTCCACTAAGTTCCACCGTAGCTTTCCACCGTTTTCCACCTGTACTATATAACAAGCCGTACGGCCTTCCAACGGGCTGTAGACGTACCGTAGGTGCTCTATTAGTCCTGTTCTACCCATTTTATAACTTCTAGGTTAAGCCTATTTGTGTTAATTAGGGTTTTAAGAGCTTAACATGGCTTTGCCTTAGTTATAGCGTCTGCTGGGTTGTCTCCGCTACTAATCTATTTAACCTCCGTAATCTTGCGCCGTTTATAGGCCTGATGTAAGCATATAAGGTTGACTATGAGCCTCTTCTCTTGTGTTATACCTAGTTTAACTAGGCAGTCGTAAAGGGACTTTAAATTGGTGTATAGAACCAGGGGTAACTGCTCTAGTTATAGAATCTTCTGGACCGTTAATTTGATTGCGGCTGCTATATTAAAGCCATGGGCTAGTGCATATAGCTTAGAAGCTAGTACACTGCGGGTTACTTATTTGCACTTAATTAAAGACTAGTGTAGTATATTTGCGTCCTAATTGCGGTCCGTAAGTACAATTACAAAGCCAATTTGTAATAATAGGTCTTTGTTATTAGCAAAGGAGGTGTCCGTAAATGCTATTACACTAAGGGAATTTAGGTCTAGTGGTATAAAAGTAAGTCCTCTTGTTGCGTTGTTAATTTGCCATTGAATGCGCTTATTAAGCTACTTAATATTTTCTTCTTGCGGATCTACTGCCTGGGCCGCAAAGAACAAGTTATAGGCAGATTTGGGTTGGCAGACTATAGCTATATAGGCGCCTCTTGCACGCTATGCAGCGTATTGGTTCTTTGTATTTACGGTCTTATAGGTCTCTCCGCGGGAACTAGTAAGGTCTGTAGGCTTTGCTATAATGGGCTTTAGGTTTTAGGCTTAGCGTTCCTAAGTTAACTTAATTAGGTTGCCCTTTTATGTAATTAGGCCTCTATTAAACTTAATTGGATTTTGCTTAGTTAACTACTCTTACAACTTTGCTAAGAACTTGGCCTTTTATAGTTTAGTTTTTTTAGCGTCCGCAAAGGTCTGGTTTGCTAGAAATAGGGTATTATCTATTTAAAGTCTAATAATACTAAGGCCGTTTAATAGGCTGTATAGGAGGCAGGGGTTGTAGGTTAACTGTTCCATTTTAAGTTTACTAACGTGGTGCTAGTGGTATGTCTTAAACCAATGGTTTCTGGCTTCTAGTACTCCGTACAGAGGTTTTATAACCCATAGGATTATTCCTGGTTGTAGGTTAAGCTTGGGGGGTGGCCGTATAAAGATGTCCCTACTTAGGTAGGTATTAGACTGCATATAGGCTTGCGAGATGTCCCGTAGGTAAAGAGCTATGGGTTTGCTTTGCTGTAGTCCAGGCGTAAGTGCAAGTATAATCCGTTGGCTGACTTGTTAAATTGTAGGCGATTGCGTAAGGACTAAGCCCTTCCCTTAGTCATTGTAGGCTTATATAATAAGCCTTAATTTTTTAAAAGCTTTGTTAGTACCTGGGTGCTTAATTTCGTTAATAAAGCGTAAGTTAAATATATGGACGCCTTACAGAACGTCTTTCTCCGTTATAACTGCAAAGACGCTCTTTTTAAGTAGTCCGTTGATCTCTTTATGTTGTAAGTCCGTAAAGGGGGTTTCCTGTACTAGAACTAATATATCCGCAGGCGGAGATTGCCTTGTGGATATTCCTGTGGAGGTTAGGTAAGTCTCTATTATAGTATTCTTAGTTACGGGGTGCTTTTAGGGGCGTCCTTAACCGCGCTTTACAGTAGGTATAGCGGGTTTAGTGGGTTTCCGGAGGACTTCTAGGGTAGGCAAGGGTGCTTCTAGCTTATTTGATTTGGCGGTTGCTTCTGGTTTATCTAGTTTAGTGGTTACCTCTAGTTCGTCTGGCTTAACGTTATGGGTGTCTTTAGGCCGAAAGTAGGGTTTTACGGACGTGCTCCTAAAGTTGGTTGGGCCGCTAGGAAGTTGTACACAGCATGTCTTGTTTTCTACAGCTAGTAAGCGGTAGGGTCCGGTCTACTTACCGCTTTTACGCTATATAAGGACTTCAGAGTTAAGCGGGAGGTCGTGTACTAGGGTTGTATTGGGTCCGTTACAGTGGTGTAGGGCGTTATTAACAGCTTATTTAGCCCATAGTTTAACTATCTTGGCCATTGCCTTCTATATTGCAGCTGCTTGTTCCGTAATGGACGGGGCAGGAGGATTTAGGTTACTTATCCTTGGGTAGGCTCCGTAGACTAAAAGGGTAGGTATTAGTCTATCTAGGCTAGCAGTGTTGTTAACGGCTTTTACGGCCATTTATAGAGCTAGTTCCTTTTAGATGTCCTTGCACTCGTCCGTAATAATCTGGTAAGCTCTCTATAGGGCTAGGTAAGCTCGCTTAATAAGCCCAATGGACTAATACACCTTAACTGGAACGGCTTTTGTTGATATAGCTATAGCCGTAGCATACTGCTGGAATTCCTTGCTGATGAAGTTCCTACCAGCGTTGTGGGTGATATACTTAGGAGGTCCAATGTATGTATTAATCCAGCAGGTCCGTAAAATATCCTAAATGTACTTTATGGATATATTTTACAACTAATGGGCGGCTTGATAGCGGGTTGCCTCGTTAATTATATATAATACTAGGCTGCCGTTAATGTACATAATGTCTACGTACACTAAATGGTTGAAGTTAAGATCCTTATAAAGGGTAAACTTGAATTGGCCTAGGGAACGTCTGTATTTCTAGTAGTAGGAGCAGTATTTAGTTAGGTGATTAACTGCCTTCCTATTAATGTTGTTGTGTCCAGAGCGTTTAAGGACTCTATATAGCTTTTCGGCTGATGGGTGGCTAAAACAATGATATAAACGGTGGATCTCCGTACTAGTAAGGTAGTACGGGTTATAGTTAAAAGATTCCTGAATATAGGTCCGTAAAGTCTCTCCCTATATAAGGAACGGGTGTCTAAATTGTTATATAATTGGCAGGGTAACATGCTTGCTTTCTGGGGTAGTTATAGGGCCAATTAAGGTGTCCGTAATATTGTTGTAGTAAACCTATAACCTATCTATGTCTGCAAGGCAAAGTAAGAAAGGGGTGTCTGCTTTTACTATATGGAAGTTAACTAGGCTAATTAGGGTCTTAACTGCAACTAATCTAATTAATGCAGTTAAGCTAATGCCGAATTGGACGTTTACAGCCCCAGTTTGCATAGTATTAATGTCCGTATTATTATTTGCGGTGGTCCTATATATAAGGTATTGTCTGTAACCTATAGTAGACTTCTTAGAGGCGCCTATATTAATTATAACACCATAGAATTCCTTAGGGGTATAGCGTTCTGTGGTAATATATGCAAATAGGTCCTGCTCGTGATCTATAATGTCCGTAATGGGGGTGCTTGCGGAATGGTTTTTGGGCGCAACTAAATATATAAAGGAACGGTCGGCTAATACGGTCGTGATATTAAAGGCTTAGCTGTCCGTAAAAGGTCTAAAAGTGGTTAGGAATGTCTCTAAGGTCTCTTATTCCTAAGCGTCTGAGTTAAAGTTAATTATAAGGGCTTCTATTAATTTATTAGGGGGCTCTTCTGCTTCCTTTCCTTTGTATTCTAAAATGAACTGGCTGATATGGCTATTAAGTCTCTTCCTGGACTTGTTACGTTCTTCCTAGGTATGCCTTGTAGACCAATATCTTTCCTTACCGCATACAAAGCACTTCTGGCTGGTTTGTTTGCGGGGGTATATTTTTATATGGGGGTTGCTATGGGGGTTACGGGTAGGACTTGGTTGGTATAGGTGCTGCTGGCGGTAGCGGTGGTCCGTAAAGTAGACGTCTAAGTCTGTTTATGGATATTAAATATCTGTAATAAAGGCTTGCGTGCTGCCTGGTGGGTTTAAGACTTTGTATGTTATAATAGAGGAGCGTAGATTATTAATGAGGCCAGCTAAGGTATCTGCAGGCTTATAGTAGGTGTACTTGCAGGGCTCTACTTCCTGGCAGGCCGTAATAAGTTTATTGTGCAGGAAGTTGTCCGTTTGAAGCTTAATATTAAGACTGTGCTGTAGGTGGCGGAGGTCTTTAATAAGGATTTGCAGGCACTCTATGGTCGATTTTTTAGTATTCTTGTCCATTACGGTCCGTAGCTTGGTTGCATTCTATTGGGTAAGGATATCACGCTTATATTCTGGTCCTTTAAAGTAGTTATGTGTAGCTTCGCATAGCTTATTAAAAGGAACACTAAGGGGGTTACTCTTGAGGTTGGTGTAGTAGTGGTTAAGTGCTAGGCCGCGTAGTATGGTAGAGTAGGCTTGGCTGAACTCCTGTTTAGGAATGTCGGCCTTCTGACAGAGGTCTGTAAAGATGGTTAGTTTGAAGTTAAAGTTGTTGTTTTTACCGCTATACTTGGATTTGTTGGTGTAGAGCTTGGCTAGGTTGGCTAGTTCCTTGCCGTAGGTTTTTACTTAGATGGTTTACGGATCTGTGACTTAAATAACGGAAGGGGTTTAGTCCATGTTTTGGTTTATAGGGGTGTTGCGTTCCGTAATTTGGGTTATAGGGGTATTACGGTCCGTAACTTAAGTACTAGGTATACTTTGGCCCGTAAGATTAATTCCAAAACTGCTTAGGTTTATAGGACGAATTTGGTTAAGAGGGTTAGGTATAAGGCCAGTAATTATATTAAGTTTGGAAGAAGTAAAGAGTTCCTTAGTTTCTTAGAACTGGTCTAGGATTTCCTCCTTAGTCCATTCTATTTAGTCCTTTTTATGTATTGTGTTGTATAAGGACTATATAATAGTAACTTATTTATTCCTTTTAACCCATACACCTTAGTTACGTAAATGGGTTCATAGTTTACGGATAGTAGTGGGGTTGTAGGCTTTAAAAATAGCTTCTATAAAGTCCGTAAAGTCTTCCTAGTATTGCTCCCATAGGTTGTTGTTTATAAGCTTAAAGTATCTGTATTTAAGGATTTTGAAACTAATATAGTTGTTAATGTTGTTTATAGACGTAACGTTAACTCCTTGTCTCCACTTCTTTTGACCTTTGCTGACTTGCTTGCTGATATCTGCCATACTGTAGTGTAGTGCGTAGCGGGCGGAAGAGTTCTTGTGAGGGTCCGTAAAATTGGTTTACGGGCCGTAAGGGTTTGTAGGAGGGTAAGAGGTCTCCGTAAGGGGTCTTGACAGGTCCGTAATGGTTTGCAGAAGGGTAGGGGGTCTCTGTAAGGGGTCCGAAAAGACGTCGGAGGTATTGAAGGAGGGTGTAGTAGGAGCAGGGGTTTGAGGTTCGAAGGTAGGTTGAGGGTAGGGGTTTCCGTACAGGTCTGTATTCGCGTCTATAACTTCTGGTAAACTGTACTAAGACTTAAATAAGTATACAGAGTTGGTGATAGTCCGTAATCCCCAACTTCCGACCTTCTAGTAGGTCGTACTAGGAGTCTGAATGGGTGGTTGCTGTTGAGTATCGCTTGGTGGGAGGTGTTGAGTAATTGCTGATCTGTGCGCGCTTATTAATCAGTGTTCGTACTAACTTAATAGCACAAGTAAGTTGTATCCACGGGCACGAAATATATGTAGTATTGTATGCTTGTTTGGATGGTAACTGTCGATTGTATGAAGCAGACTACGTGGTCTATATACTGATGCGTCCTCCCCCTAATTAGTTAGTGCTTTATAAGTGCACCAGACGCGTAAGCGAGTGGTTGGTGCACCGAACGCGTAAACGCGTACCTGGCGTACCGAGCGCGTAGGCACGCGGTTGGTACGATAGGTGCTGTAATTATACATCACCTTTTTTAATTGCTATTAGCATTTTTTTCTTCTTATAGTCTCCTTAAAACCCACTTAATATATTCTCTATATTCCTGCTTACTTATTAAGTAAATAATATTATTATTAAGGTATGCTATAATAAACTTATTAAGGTATTCTCCTAATACGCTATTAATTTATTTTTAAAATATTACTGATGCATTTATAAGCCTAAACTATATAACTAATAGCTTATATAGTCCTTTCTTTAACCTAAAGGCTACCTTCTACTTATCTCCTTCCTTAATTCTAATCTAATAGTATACCTATCTTAGATTAATTTTTATAAAGATTTATATATTACCTATCCTGTCCTAGATTTTGCTAATTAAAGGTAAAGGATACCTATTCTTTCTTATAATGCTATTTAACTATCTATAGTTAATGGATATCCTAAGTTTTCTATTCTTCTTGGGTATAAATAATACTAGATATCCTGCTAATAACTATAACGGTCTAATATATCCCTTTTATAAGTTTTCCTAGATAAACTCTTTAAGTGCCACTGACTTAGTTTTAGTAAGCTTATAGATTGGAAAGAATCTTAGATTTATTCCTAGTTTTAAATCTATCTTATAGTCCTATACTATATATTCTAATAGTCCAGTATTTGGGCCATTGGAGAAACTGAGAAAGGCCCCCCTAAGTCACTCCTTAAACCACTCTAAAAGGTCTAAACAGCCTGTCTCCGGAGTATAACAGGCGGGTATAAGCGAACGGCCACAGCACTGCTTGAGAAGGAAGCCAATATTCCCCCCCTATAACTATATATTAAAGCCGCTGCAATGCAAAGGGCGCAAAATAAACGCAACTTTAATGTTACAAAGTATATCAAGACACGCCTAAATAAACTATGGAGGGACCTTAGGGTGCCCTATAGGAGAACAAATCAACAACCCTAAAGTAGGGAAGACATATTGGAGAAACAGGTAAAGAAAGTAGAAGAAGAATAGTGCTGCGTTAGGGCCCAGGCCTATATAGAGAAGGAAGGGAGACGCGCAAGAGGCCAGTAAAGACAATAGCAAGAGAGAGAAAGGGGCTAGAGTAGAGCATAAAAGAACGCCAGGAAACTATTTACCGTAATATAATACTGGTTGGACCAATGCTGGAGAGGCGAATAGGAGTTAAAGGTATAGAGGCTGACTTAGGCAGGGGGAACCTAAGCTATAGCATGGTTAACGCCATAGGGGGCAAATACTTAAGGGCTTTAAGAAGGCCTAACAAAGGCAGAAAATATAATAGCAATACTCTTAAGAACAGGAATAATAGGGCTAAAAGATTGGCTCTACTAGGTAGGTGTCCTAGTAGGTAGCCTGAAATATAAATGTGGCTAGCTAAGACAGACACCAAAACACGTAATACTATTATGCCCCTTATATACCAACCGAGAAGCAATGCTCTTAGTAGCTGGCACAGAAAACTATAAGACACTGCTCTTAATATAAAAAGGTCTCAAGGTGGTCACCTAGTGGCTTATTAGCTAAAATGTGCTAGACCAGTTCTGGGTTATAAAGGAAATGGTAATAAAAGGCAAAGGGGTAAGCAATAGGCGCCCCCTAATAACTCTACAGTAGTAGAGTAAAGTTTGCGATACTAGCGCGTCCGTAGGCTTGTTACGGCAGCAGTGGTTCCCAAAGAGGTCAAAAAGTAAGGTAGTAGAGCACCACAGGCGACTCGTAGGCGCTAAGTAGGCGAGTCCCAAAAGGCGGGGAGATGGATCACGGGGTTTTCTCTTAAGTAGAGTTTTCTCCCTATATGTAAATAAGGAGTAGTCCGCGTGGGCCCAATAGGGATCCGAATCGGACGTTAAGCAATGAATAATAATAATATATATTCTAATAGCTTTTTACTTTCTAGGCTCTATAACCTTTTACCATACTTATAGTATCTTTTTAGTATATAACTTAAGCCTTACTTTGTCTCCTTATACATCGCTCCAACTTAGTACTATACTATCTTAGTATGTTATTATATTTTTTATTGTTATATATCTTTAATATTAACCTAACCTATAACCTAATTAATCTTTAGATTATACTCCTATAACTAAGGCATTCCTAGTATAGCCTTATCCTTTCTTAATAGTAGGATATTAAAAGACATCTTAATTTTTTCTTTCTTTAATAGTTAACTAAACAGGTCCTATTTTAAGATTAATAATACCTTCTCTATAGGCTATTAGATCTCCTAAGATTGTTATTAATAGGTATAGGTATTCCTTTTATCTATATAGTAACCCTATCCTTTTAACTGCTGCTAGTAATATATAGTTTCTTATTACTCCACTATCTACTAATACTTTAAACTTTTAATCTTACTAACTCTTGAATTTAGGTATTAACCTATAATTCCCTTAAGAGTCTAAGGCTTTACTACTGGCTCCCTTTAGTCCTATAGGCCTCTGCTTTTCTTAACTATTAACTATTAAATTTTAATTATACTTAGTCCTTCTATAGCTAATACTTAGTTTATTTCTTATCCTTAACATATTATAGATAAGTGTTCTCTGGGCATTTTTACCACTGTTATCTATCTAGGCATTTTTTAATAAAGAATCTTCCTAGTTAAAGTATTAAGTCCCTTAGCTCTTAAACTTCTACTAGGTGCTAACTATATATATACTTAGCATTTCTATACGCCTTTTGTCTATTATCTAATATATTCTTATTAGATACTTGCGATATTTATCTTTAGGTGTCCTATATATATAATCTACGCTAATATATAATGCGCTAGGTGCTTTGGGTTAACTTATAGCTTATCTTTACTTTTAAGTTTAACCCTTTCTTATATTAATCTAAACATTGCCGTGTTATTTACTAGTATTAATATCTATATTATCTCTCTTTAGTCTACGGCCTATTCTTTTAGATTCTTTAATATTATAATTAATGCTTCTTTAATATAACTTATTTACTTTTCTAATATAGCTTGATTTGGTATAACCTTTTTGTCTAACTATATATAGAAGTCCTCCTACTTATTATTTCTACATTGCTAGTACTTCTTTTAATATAGTTCTATAAGTGTGTATAATCTATTTATAAGGAAGTATTTCTTTATTACTGCGTTACTGTAACCTTTAGTATGTTATTCTATAAACCTATTTAGAATCCCTAGATCCTTTTCTTGTTCTAAGTTATTTAGCTACTTAGCTTTTAGTATATCTACCTTTAGCCTATTAGTAAATTTTTATGTAAATACTCTATCCTTTATATGTCCTAGTATAGCTAATCTTTGGTCTAGCTTCTATTCTTGCTATATAATAATTTGCAATCTAAACTTATCTATACTTTTTTTTGGTTTTCTTCTTCTAAAGGGATCTTTAAAGTTATCTTGCTTTTTTATCTCTATGTTAATTCTTTAACCTTTAGGCTAAATACTATATTCTCCTGGAACTGTTATAGACCTTATTTATTCTTTGAAATTTTAGCTTCCTAGAAATTGTTATTCTATACTTATTTGTTTATTTATAAACTAAGCTATTGCTCTTTCCTATTAGCTTTTGTCTATTATAGGTTCTTAGGCGTATTTTATCTTATTTTAAGAATCTTAAGTATCTCTTATCTCTTCCTAAGAATTTTAAGCCTATAGCCTTTTACCTTTATTAAGTGGTAAGTTAGCACTAGCAGTTATCTGCTTGCTTAATTGTCTTTAGATATTACTCCTTCCATTTTATAAAGTAATAGATGCCGTATTTAATAGTATTATAATGTCTGTTACTAAACCGCATTCTATAGTGGTCTTAGTCTCTACTTCTGTTGCGTCCTTAAGGTTTAAGCGTCCCTAGTTAGCCTCTTTTTTATCCTTATTACTGTTAACTAATAAGTACTTTAACTCTATTATTATAGTTACTAATCTTTATCTATGCGTTGCTGTAATATCTTAATCTAGCTTATAGAGTTAATCTTATTTTTTATCTAACTTTTTGGTTCCTTTAAACTCTCTTAACTCTAGCTCCTATAGCCAATAGCTTACACTATACTTGGCGTCCTTATAAATTTGGTATATATTATTATAATAAAACGCAAAGTGTCTAATTAAACACTCCTTAGTCCCGCGTAATATACTTATATCCGCATTATTATACTCTAATAACCTAATATCTTTTACTATATGGTTACTTTAACTACCTCTAACGTATTTCACGGGTGAGCTGATTAGTTTGCCAAGACCACGCGTCGATATCTTTAACACAACTATGTCTCCACCTACTAATTGTAACAGGACTAGCCTAGTTACAGTAGGAATGTCTCAGTAAAACACTTGATAGATAAACTTGACGCCTTGATCGACTTCTGCCAAGTTCTGCCAGATCAATCGAATTCTACCAAAGTCCGTCCGCGTGCGCATGTGCGCACGCATCGACCAAGACCCCTAACTATTTAATTACAAGATTCTCTGGTTATTCCTTTCTCTTCTTTACACAACGTCTTGTTCTCTTTAAGAGCTATATACCCTTAGATTTAGATAGAATTTATATTATTCCTTTAAATCTTCCCCAAAGCCTCTTCGCGCCC
>Ga0307507_10002602_pt1 | contig 37249 bp, 19 predicted proteins | sample 7_EM_MG_FD_207223 | JGI IMG/M metagenome (GOLD analysis project Ga0307507, IMG submission 207223) | Populus trichocarpa ectomycorrhiza microbial communities from riparian zone in the Pacific Northwest, United States - 7_EM | ecosystem: Host-associated > Plants > Roots > Unclassified | place...
TATAACGCGATTTTAGTAATAGTAGATAAGCTAATAAAGTAGGGATACTTTATAGCATGCACTAAAGAGATATTAGTAGAAGATGTCGCTAGAATCTATATAAAGGAAGTATTTGCAAGATACGGAGCACTAGATAAAATCGTATCGGATAAAGATCTAAGATTTATAGTAGTATTTTAGGAGGTGTTTCTAGCAGAATAAGGAGTTTACGCAGCAACCTCTATAGCGTATTATCCGCAGACGGATGGATAAACGGAAAGACTAAACTAGACACTAGAACAGTATCTAAGGCACTATATTAATCACGTATAGAACAATTGGGTATTGTTATTACCAGTTATATAGTTTGCGTATAATGCAACACTACAAGAAGGAATAGGGATATTACTATTTAAGGCGAATTACGGGTATAAACTAAGAATATCATTATCGCCACGATAAGTAAAGAAGATGAGTAGCACAGCTAAGTAAAGGATGGAGACGTTAATAAATCTTTATGTAGACCTTATGGAAACAGCCAAGCTAGTACAGCAAAGAATGAAAAAGTATTATAATACTAAGAGATCTAAGGGACCAGATCTTAAGGAGGGAGATAAAGTATAGCTACTACACAAAAATTTTAAGAGTTGACGACCAAGCAAGAAGTTAGACTATGTTAGACTAGGACCTTTTAAAATTAAGCAAAAAATTTTATTAGTTACGTATAAGTTAAACCTACTAGCCAAAATAAAGATCTACCCTATATAATATATTATAATGTTAGAACCAGCATATGGAAATATTAAGCCACTAGTCTATAAGGTAGACACGTATAGAGAATAAGAGAAAGATAAATAGTAAGTTTTAAAGATTATTAGTTACAAGGACGTAGATAACAAAACGTAGTATAAAGTAAAGTAAATAGGCTATAATAAGACTACCTAGGAGCTACTAAGCAACCTAAAGAACGCTATAGGAAAGGTAAAGGAGTATTAAAAAAAAGCAGGTTAGGGAGCGCTAAAAAAGAATCGCTAAAGAATAAGTCACCTAAGGGGGACCTAAGAGGAGCAATTGCCGAGCTACTTAGAGTTGTTTTCTTTATAGAAGGAGAGCTAGTCCTTTTATTACTTAGCTTATTAAGACCCTATTAAATAAGTTTCTACTTCTTAGAATGAACCTTCTTATAAACTTTTTTAAGACGGGTTAACCGAGCGAACGCAACCTACTAAGACTTAAAGGAATAACGTTAAGCCTTAAGGGCCTAAGCGGTCTCTTTAGCAGAATAGTAGAGTTTGGCGCGTGCGGTAGCCAACTTGGATTTAAGCTTTGTAGTAGTAGATTAAACATAAGACCCTATAATAAGTTACTTAGGGAACTTAAAGACTGTTAAGAATTATAGGACGCGTATATTTAGCATTAAAAATAGAGCGAACGTTATAGGATAATTAAATATTTGCTTTAGTACACTTTAAGTAAAATAAGGGTTGTTAAGACAAGGGACTTGCTATCACAATACATACTAACCCCGCTTTCGCACAATGAGAATATGGAGACAACATTATCTCACCAAGTAATAGTATAGCAGCCATAGTGCGAGCACAACTTTGCGCTTATAAAAAAGAAGAAGCTTTAGGTATAATAAGCAAGGATATTAACTAGACTAATTAAATGGATATTATACCTCTAGTAGATAACTTAGAGATGTTAAGAATCTTTAAGGATAAAGATAAAGAGGAGGGAGATAGTGTTACAGACGCTTTAAGTACAATGTTATAACTACTTAGGGAAGAGTTATAGGAAGCTAGTTGGTTAATATAAGCACAGTTTAGAATGGAACCGGTGGAACTATATAATAAGAAATGGTAAGCGAGTTACATAATATTATATATAGTGTACGGAGTATATATAGTGTACGTCTATATATAATACGTATAACACGTACCTTATGTATAAGAGAGGATTTCTTAGGAGTATAGTTGTGTATTTAAAGGACCTCAGTCCCTACTATAGATAGTTCTCTCCTTGTAGTAAATCTTAGAATACAATTGGAGTTAATCTGTTAGGCAACCACTCTACCAGTTGTTATTACGTTGTTAATTTGTTCTTACCTATATACCTAGCCTAATAATAGGACCCACTGTAGTTCCTGCTACAAGGTTCCGTTATATAAGATAATATAGAGTCTAATTCTTACTAGAGAAATACTAGCTAATCTATTTTATAAGAAAACGCAACTAATCTATAGATCTTTAGTATATAATCTATATCTAAGGCTTTAGGGGTTAACCAGTTTAGGGCCTAAGGGTATTAGGAGTATGGGTGGATAGTAAGTTCTAGTGGAGTGTATATACAGTATAAGCGGCCTATAAGGGCTAAGTATAGTATATGTGACGGGCTTATATAAATGCTTCTAAACCGAAGCTTGTAGATTGCTACTATATAAGAATACTAAGCTAAGGAGAAGAAGAAGAAGAATCGTTTAGGGGCAGTAGGTAGATATATCACGAGGGCCGCCAAGGCGCTAGTGGTAAGCGGGCCAATAGCGATTTTGCATGCCGGGCATGGAAAATCCTAATTGGTTAAATATGGCAGGTAATGCGCTCTAGTACTGTTATATCACCCCTTCCTCCCAAAAAAGCCTGCCCTTAGGCTTTGTCCAAGTTCTTTATTATTGTCTAAATTATTATAGTTATCTAACCCCTCTTTCTAGTATTTAACCTAGCTATCTAACTTATATGGTGGTCCAGGGAGGTCTAGGTGGGCTAGGTGGAAATCTTATAGCTTATAGGGAGAGTACTTAAAATTAGATGCAGGGTACTATTCTAGATCTTCGTTATGACCTACCTAGCTTGTATGGTATTTTAAGGTATTACGGTCCTTCTTTACTGCTAAGATCTCTTTAACTTCTTATTCTTTGTCCTCTGCAATCTAAATTAGTGGTGGGGGGTCGTTATACTGTCTAGGCAATAGGTCGTCCACGGCCTTTCGCAGTTAGTCTAGAGAGAAGATAGGGTAGATCTTTATTAACTCTGGTAGCTTAACCTTAAAAGAGTGCCCTACCTTCTTAGGGATTTTATAGGGGCCAGCTATTTGGTGGTCTAGCTTATAGCTCGGCCTCTAAGTTTTCCAGTTCTTTGTTAACACCCATACCTTATCTCCTACGTAGAAGTCTACTTTATAGCAATATTAGTTTGCATTAGACTCTTTCTTCTCTTATACCCTTTTTATAATTGCTTAGGCAGTCTCCTAGGCCCTATATATTCTCTTAGCGAATATCTGGGCCTCTTTATAGCTAAGGCGTTCGCGGGCCGTTATATATCCTATAGGTCTATCCTAATTAAAGAATGTTCGTGGCCTATATCTATAGAGTAACTTAAATGGCGATATTCCTATACTATTATAAGGGAGCGTAAGCTGTGCGTAGTCTATTATAGGTAGTAGTTCCAACCAGTTGTCCTAGTAGTAGTTAATAAAGGGGCGAAGTCGCTAGTTAAGGTACTGGTTTATAATCTTAGTTTAGCCGTTAGTTTAAGGGTAGAATGCGGTAGAGAGCTTAATCTTAATCCTAAGAATGCGGCAAAATTTATTCTAGAAGTCCAATATAAACTAAGGTCTATAGTTAGAGATAATTAACTTAGAAGCGCCATGGATCTAGTAGATATTATCCATATATATACGGGCCATGTCCTTTATGGTCGTAGTCTTAAAGCAAAGGAGGGAAACAGCTTACTTACTTAGTCGGTTAACTACTATAAAGGCCATATCATAGCCGTATTTATCCTTTAGGAATAATTTAAAGTCTATTATAATATGTTGCCAAGGGTGTTGGAATTACAAGGTTATAAGGTCACAGTGGAGCAGTCTTAAGGGTCTAATTAATAATAGAGATGACGCAGACGATGAATATTAATTGATTCGTAATGCAGTAAATACGGTTAATGTCTATCTAGATTAACATATAGAGCTCGCTCTCACGACGTATCTAGAGCTTAGTTAGCATCTCTCGCTTAATTCTAACACTCCTCTATACTGACAACGCTCTCCTTGTCTGTCCCAAATAGGCAATTATAGAGCTATTCCTAAATACCTTATAAGTGCTATTTGGCCTACGTACAGAGGGAAAACCTATAGTAGGTAAAAAACCTCCATAACTTACTCCGTCTCCGTCTGTTACTATCTCCATTAGTTACCAATTCCTAGCGTTACACAGTGCTTCGTAAATTAGTTAATTGGTAGCTGTTTTATAAGCATATCTCCTAGCTGATCTTTACTTGGTATATATACCACTTTAAGTTAACCTTGCTAAACCATATTGTTTCGTATAAAGAGGTATTAAGTCTTAATATACTTGGCTTTCTAGTGGTGTTTTATATTATATAAAAGGTCAACCGTACCCTTATTGTCACAGTAGAGCGTAGGGATAAAAGGGTTATTATTATCTCTCTTTTCTAGATCTTTTGTTAGCTTTTTAAGCTATATTACTAACCTTACTCCTTCTAATACCGCTATAATCTCTGCTTCTATTAAGCTTAATACTATTAACTTCTGCCTTTGAGCCATCTAGATTACTGCTCCCCTATAGCATATAACTGCTATGCCTTGGAATAATATCCGATCATATTCTGTTCCCCATATAGTATTAGTAAATATATTATAACTAGTAGGTAATGTGAGCTTGCATAGAGGAAGGTAAACTGCTTAACTTAAGTAGGTAATTCCTGCTTTAAGAGTGCCGTTTAGATATTATAGTAGCTGCTTACTTAAGCGGTAATGCGATTCTCCTAGTGCTGCTATAAACCTAGCTAACTAACCAATAGCGTAGCTGGTATTAGGACGTATGTAGTTTAAGAGGTAGATTATAGAGCTAATAATCTACTGGTACACTGTTACATTATTATACTTAAGGAGGCTTTTAATATTGGGCTTTAGGACAGTACCTACTAGTATTAGTAGCTTAGCCAGATTGTAGTTGTCCATTTTTAGCCGTTTAAGTAGCTTTTTAGTATACATCGTCTAATATAGCTTAAGGGTTTAGTTTGTATAATCTCGCTTAATTTAGAAGCCTATAAATACTTCTATAGGACCTAGGTCTTTGTATCTCCATTCTCTTAAGATTCTTATCTTTGTAATATTAAGGTATCGGCGCTTTCCTGCAATCAGCATATTATTAATAAATAGCAAGATATATACTTTATTTCCTATAAAGAGATTGGGGTTAGTATTAGCTGCTTTTAAACCTATACTCTTAAAGAACTTCTTAACCATCTAAAACCATTCTCTTAGTGCCTGCTTTAGGCCATAAAGTGACTTATTTAGCTTTAAGTAGACGTCTTTTACGCCCTTAAGCTTAGGTTTAAAGTCTCTTAATAGGTTAGGAATCTGCATATAAATCTATTCTTATAACGGCGGGTTTAAGAATACAGTTTTAATATCAATATGGTTGAGCTTAAGGTCCTTAGCTGCTACCTTTACTATTAGGAACCTGAAGGTGTTATATTATACAACAGACGTAAATATCTTAAAATAATTAATATTAGGGGTCTACTTATCTCCCTAAATATATAGTCTTACCTTCTTACAAATTACTTCTCCCTTAGCATTATACTTATGCTTTAGAACTAGCTTACTTAGGAGTAACAACCTTCCTTCTAGTACTCTCCCCCTTATAATGGTATAGGTGTGCATCCTCTTAAGTAAGAGGAATTCTTTAAAGATAGCTTTTATCTAGCCAGGAGCGTCCTTCCTTAAGGCCTAATCTAACTCAATAGCGTTAAAAGGTGCTATAGGTGCTCCTATAGAGGTAGTATTCTTAGCTTCCAGGTAAATAGCTTTTATAGCTATTACTAACTAAACCACCGTATTATTAAAAACCCTTATATTTAGTAACCTTCCAGACCTTGTTCTCTGCGCATAAGGAATGCGTATTAATGTGCTTTATACGGGCGTCCCACCCTTAGCATTACCTTAATTTAAGCGTCCCACTTAATCTTGACCTAAGCGTCCCACTTAATTAGTATCTGGCCTACTTATAGTTCTCGCAACTAGAGTCTCTGTCAGCACCTATATAGGCGTCCCACCTTATTAATTTAAGTGTCCTACTTGGTCTTGATCTGAGCGTCCCACTTAATTAGTATATCGGCCTACTCATAGTTCTCGTAACTAGAGTCTCTATTGGTACCTATACGGGCGTCCTACCTTATTAATTTAAGTGTCCTACTTGGTCTTGATCTGAGCGTCCCACTTAATTAGTATCTGGCCTACTTATAGTTCTTGTAACTAGAGTCTCTGTCGAATTTGTCCTTAGCTATTGCTACGTTCCCTGCTTCCTCTACCCTAGGGGTACCTTAATCTTTTTTCTTGGCGTTGTCGAGTTGGAATTGTCTAAGCAGGGGATAGTCTTTCTAATAATAACCTTTCTAATAGCATGCTCTGCACTCGTCTTTCTCTGGTTGCCTTGGCCCCTTGCTTACTTAAGACGTTGAGCTATAACGAGATAAGGAATGATCGAATCTACCAGGGCGACCTCTGCTCCTACCCCCTCTTGATCAACCTTGGTTGTCCCTTCTCCCCCTAGGTTCGTCTTTCCTCTCTTATACAAGTGCTGCATTTTGTACCTGTATAGGGCGAGCAGTCTTATGCTCCTGAAGAAGGGTAATATAACTCTTAAGGTTTTGTTTGTCTCGTAGACACCAGGTCTTCGCATTCTGCCATATGACATCGCTCGGTAGGGCTAGAAGGAGTTACTCTTTAATATCGTCGTTAGTAAGTGGTTAAGGTGTAGAGGCTAGATTAATCTTAAATCGATTTAGTATATAGATAAACTCAACAATTTGCATCTTTGTAGGGTTAAATATAGTGCTATAGAACTCTCTGCGAAGTCTAGAGATATAGACCTCGTCTTTAGCTTTATTAAACTTCTTTATTCCTTCCCACATTCCTTAAATATCGTACACCTTTATTATCGCACGTATCTCTTCCTAACGGTCGTCTCCTATTAAATTATAGATAATCTTGTTTACTTCCCCTCTTCTTCCTCTTCCGTTAGCTGAATTAACTCGATTTAAGTCCTCTGTACTAGTAACAAAATCCTAGCCCTCTAACATGATTAGGGCTGCCTTACAGGTGCGCTCCCAGTCTATAAAGTTATCTCCATTAAAAATAACGATTTTACCGGCCTTGTGATTGTATGTAGGTGTCGTTAAGGTTAAGGTAGAGGAGGTCATTTTTGGGGTCGATTTTTGAGTTAGGAGAGGTGTTGCTACCTAGGCTTATAACCTGTTGGAATTACAAGGTCATAAGGTCACAGCGGAGCAGTCTTAAGGGTCTAATTGATGATAGAGATGACGCAGACGATGAATATTGATTGATTCGTGATGCAGTAGATACGGTTGATGTCTATCTAGATTGACATGCAGAGCTCGCTCTCGAGACGTGTCCAGAGCTTAGTCAGCATCTCTCGCTTAATTCTGACAAAGGGCGTTTAGGGACTGGTAGTGGTTATAGCTATTTAGGAGTTTAGTCCCTAGGGGTATTCGCGCGTTTGCAAGTATAATAATTTCTAATAAATTGTTCTATATCGGACAGGAGTCCTCGCCAATAGTAATAAGGCAATAGTAGTTAGTAGGTCTTGTCTTAACTAGGGTACGCTGTAGAGACTTAACAGTGGGCTTTATAGATTAGCTCTATTTATAGGTTGTTAATATCTGGAACTATAAGCTACTCTTGGTATAGGAGCAGTCCGTCTTCTATTTTTAAATTAGGGTCACCCCCTATAGCTTAATTGCGGAGGGCTTTTAGGGATTCAGCTATGCGGTTTGTGGTTAGGATGTAATTAATTAGTCCCATTGGTTTATCTAGGGTCTCTTCTTCTATAGGTGCTACCTTATTCTGTTTAGAGCTCAGTTCCTTAAGGATATATAGGTTAAGTTGTTTGGTACAGAGGAGGGCGCGTGTTCAGTGCTAAGCCTTTAGCTTATCTTATGGCCCCACGTCCTGTTCTCTTTAGGTTAGGGTGTTAGCTTTAGTATTTTACCTGCTGGGGCGGTATATAATTGTAAAGAAGAATTAGGAGAGTATTTCGGCCCACTAGGCCTGTTAACTAGTAAGTTGTTTTATTATCATAAAATACTTAAGGGCTTTATAATTGGTATAAACCTTAATTTAAGAGTCTATGCTTCTAAGCTCTATGCGCCATTAGGACAATAATTATATAATAGCCAATATTTCCTTATTATGCACTTCATAGTTGCACTTAGCTAGGGCTATTATTTTTAAGAAGAATGTAATAAGGTACCATTCGCTATCTAGGTGTAGCTGTAAAAGGACTCCCACTACTACCCTGTTAGAGGCGTCCATTTCCAGCATTAATTTAAGGTCTGGGTCATAGTGATAAAGGATTAGGGAGGAGATAAGTTGGTCCTTTAACTCCTTAAAGGCTTTTATATAGTTATTGTCGAAGATAAAAGATGTATTGTTCTTAGTTAGTTATATAAGAGGCTTAGCTATAACTCCGTAGTTATGGATAAACTAACGGTAGAAATTATAAAAACTAAGGAAGGACTAGATTCCTTTTATAGTGTAAGGGGGTTTCTAGTTATGGATTGCCTTAACCTTCTCTGGGTTAACTTTAATTCCTTTTATATTAATAATAAACCCAAGGTACTTTATGCGTTTTACTCTAAATTCGCATTTTTTAATATTAACTTGTAGGCCTATATTCCGTAGTCTCTCTAGGGCCTTCTTAATATAAACTTAGTGCTTAAGTTTATTATTTAAGTATATAAGAATGTTATCCAGGTATGCTATATAGAATTTGTCAAGGTAGTTAAAAAGAATATTATTTATATACCGTTAATAAGTAGCTAGCCTATTTATTAGTCTAAAAGGGAGGACTTTATATTTGTAAGACCTGTAATAGGTGTGGAATGTTATTAGGTTTTCCGATGCAGGGTCCATCCTAATTTAGTAGAAAGCTTGGCGGATATTAAGCTTAGTAAAGATTTTAGCCCGGCTTAGATATATAAGGGTTTTATTAATTAAAGGGAGAGGGTACTAATCCTTTTAAGTAATAGCGTTTAGCTTTTAATAGTCGATATAGAAACAAAGGCTTTTATTAAGTTTCTTTATAAATAAAACAGGGGAAGTAAAGGGAGCCTAGCTTGGCTTAATAAACCCTTTATAGAGGTTGTTAATTAGGTACTGCTTTATTACCTTTAGTTCCTCTATAGTTTGCTAGTAAAGGGGGCTGTAGCCTAGGGAGTTATTAGTCTCCAACTAAATCTTATAATTATAGGTTTGGTGGGGGGGCAGTATATCTAAAGCTGCTTTTAAGAACGCGTCTCTATAGTTTAAGAGGTAATTAGGGAGGAGGCGCTTAACTAGTTCCTTATTAGTTTCCTCTACTAGCACTTCTTCCCTCTTGGCAATAATCCGGTTAATTTTATATAAACTAGTAATAAAGACTTTGTTGTCCTTCTAATATATATTAAAGTAGAAACCTATAGCACTAATTGCCGCGATGTCTACTATAGGGGTATTATATAATAGTAGGGTTATCCGTGGCCTTAGGGGCTTCTAGGGTATTAGCATTGTCCTTACTCCTCTTAGCTCTTATTACATCTTCTAAAGGTTGTCCTTTATATCCTATTAGTATGTCCTCTTCCCTATTAGCTAGATCTCCGTAATTTAGAAGTTGTCTATATTAGTATCCATTCCACTTCTATAAGTAGAGTCCTCCTTAACTATAGTCCTTTAGGGGAGTATCCTTATTAGTATAGAGTTCCTACCAGCCTTATGGTAGGCATCTTCTTAGGCAAAGGCTAGGTCGCGGTTCCTAATATCTTGCTAGTAGGTAGGATTAGCCTTCGCGGCTAACGTCTTGCGGTTAGTGCGGATTTCCCTAATAAAGGAGGGTAACTTTGGTCTATTCTCCAGCCAGATAAACTATCTTTATTAAACGTTCAGCCAAATATTAAAGTAGGACATCTATTTTTGGCTAAGAATTATGTTGTGTGACCCTAGGTCTAGGATGCAGAAGGGGATACCAAACTAGCGTTGTCTATTAATAGCAATATATAGCTTTAAAATATAGGTAACTGGTATACCGGCTTAACTGTTGTAGCCTTTTACTTAAATAGGCTTCTCTAGTTAGGTAGTATTTATATTTAAGAACTTAGCAACATTATTTATATAAGTAGTGTTTATAAAGGCAAAGCCATTTACTCTAATGTTAATAAGGGCAGTTGTATTAACTCTATATCCATTTTGAGATACTGTATATAGAACCGTAAAGTGTTTTCCACCTATTAGCTAACTTAAATTAATCTCTTTAAGATTAATAGGATACCCTAGGGGGGAGTCTTTCCCTAGGGTCCTTTTTTTCCCAACTTATTAGACGTTTCTTCTTCTTCTATCTCCTTAATATTACCCATATCCTTTGGCTCTGGGCAGGATATGGCAAAGTAACCATCCTTTCCGCAATTGAAGTACGTGACCGTGGCAGGGTCAATTAGGGTATTACGATAAGTATTAGTTAAAGGTATAGTACGTGGCAGGTTGGGTAAGGTTTATAGGTAGGCAGTTATAACCGCTTTTAGTATAAGGGTGGCTGTGGTTTATCTTCTAATACTAGCTCTCGTTAGTATAGCAGATAGGTTATGGTTGCTATAGGGCCGCTTTAGTTAATTAGAACAAGCATTGATTTATTTTAGTTCTAAATCCAGCAACAAACATTAAGCTGCGAGTCTTTAGTAGGTTGGTAGGTTGTCTAAGGCTACCGCGATCTTCTCTTGTAGTTGGACCGTTAGCTTATTATATAGGTCTAAATAATAGTTCTTAGGGGGAACCTGGCCTTCGCCTGCTAGGTGTAAGAATTAAGTCTAGAACTTAGTAAAGGATAGGTTTAATTTTATTATTAGGCGATTATAGTTATAACAGGCATCCCGTACTTTATTTGGATTAATATAGATAGTAGCCAGATGCTATATTATCTTATTAACAGATATAAACCAAATAGGTAACTTGTCCTTAAACTTAGCCTAAAGGTATTGCTAGGCGTCCCTAATGGTTTAACCGAAGAGGTAAAGCATTTTAGCTTCTTTAGAGGGGAAATAGTTATGGTTAACACGAAGCTTTCCTTACACCTAAATTCTCCAGTTCTTAAAGGTTGGGTCTATGCCGTTTAATAATAGTGGGGGGTTAGGGAGCTTAATGGACTTTAATTGCTTTATTATTGTGTCTGTACTCTCTAGTATATCATATTTGGTTAAGTAAATAGGTTAACTAAGGCTTTGTAAAGGGGAGGCTAGGCTATTTTATAAGGCAGTAAGGCTTTCTAGGATCTCCTTTAGAGTCTCTTATATACTTTAGGCTTAAAGATGATTAACCTTCTAATTAGCAGCAAGGGTATAAATCTGCTTGTATATACCTATAACGTTGTTATTATCTTTAATTTCTAATCCTAACTAGATCTTATGTTCCTCTTAGGTAGAGGCAGGTCTTTTAAATAAGCTTGCTTTAGGTGCCATTATTGGCTTCCTAAAGTTTGTTGGAATTATATAATTTGGTTTTAATTCTAGGGTTCTTTTAGGGGTGTAGGTTAAGTATAGTCTGGCTTATAAAGTGGGATATTATTAGGGCCTTCTTAGGCGTAGTAGTATGAGTTTTTTAATGTCTAAGTATAACGCGTTAACGCGTTGTTATAGACAAAGGTCTTCTTTTAGGGTGGGATATTATTAAGGCCTTCCCAGGTAGTATATGGAGAGCTTAGTATAATATAACGGGCTTGTATAAATGCTTCTAAACCAAAGCTTGTAGATTGCTACTATATAAGAATACTAAGCTAAGGAGAAGAAGAAGAAGAATCGTTTAGGGGTAGTAGGTAGACATGTCGCGAGGGCCGCTAAGGCGCTAGTGGTAAGTAGGCCAATAGCGATTTTGCATGCCGGGCATGGAAAATCCTGATTGGTTAAATATGGCAGGTGACGCGCTCCAGCACCGTCACAGTATATTATATTATCTAGGATTGTTAATTCTATATGGGGTTTATGCTTTTAGAGGTCACGCCTACTATATATAGTAGTTATCTGGCTAACTATAATATATAGATCTAGTATTTGGGCCATTAGAGAAACTAAGAAGGGCCCCCTTAAATTACTCCTTAAACCACTCTAAAAGGTCTAAATAGCCTATCTTTAGAGTATAATAGGTGGGTATAAGTAAACGGCTATAGCACTATTTAAGAAGGAAGCCAATATTCCCCCCCTATAACTATATATTAAAGCCGCTATAATATAAAGGGCGTAAAGTAAATGTAACTCTAATATTATAAAGTATATTAAGACACGCCTAAATAAACTATAGAGGGACCTTAGGGCGCCTTATAAAAGAACAAACTAATAATCCTAAAGTAGGGAAAAGATATTAGAGAAATAGGTAAAGAAAGTAAAAGAAGAAGAATACTATATTAGGGCCTAAGCCTATATAAAGGAGAAAGGGAGATATGTAAGAGGCTAGTAAAGATAATAGTAAGAAAGAGAAAGGAGCTAAAGTAGAGTATAAAAGAACGCTAGGAAACCATCTTCTATAATATAATACTGGTTAGACTAACGCTAGAGAGGTATATAGGAGTTAAAGGTATAGAGGCTAATTTAGGCAAGAGAAACCCAAGCTATAGCATAGTTAATGCTATAGGGGGTAAATACTTAAGAGCTCCAAGAAGGCCTAACAAAGGTAGAAAATATAATAGTAACACTCTTAAGAATAGGGATAATAGGACTAAAAGATTAGCTCTACTGGGTAAGTGTCCTAGTAGGCAGCCTAAGATATAAATATGGCTGGCTAAAATAGACACCAAAATATATAATACTGTTATGCCCCCTACGCACCAACTAAGAAGCTATGCTCTTAGTAGCTGGTATAGAGAACTATAATATACTACTCTTAATATAAAAAGGTCTTAAGGCGGTTACCTAGTAGCTTATTAGCCAAAATATGCTAGACCAGTTTTAGGTTATAAAGGAAATGGTAATAGAAGGTAAAGGGGCGAGTAATAGGCGCCCCCTAATAACTCTACAGTAGTAGAGCAAAGTTTGCGATACTAGCGCGTCTATAGGCTTATTACGGCAGTAGTGGTTCCTAAGAAGGTTAAAAAGTAAGGTAGTAGAGCACTATAGGTAACTTGTAGGTGCCTTGTAGGCGAGTCCTAAAAGGCGGGGAGACGGATTACGGGGTTTTCTTAAAAGAGTTTTCTCCCTATATATATATAAGGAGTAGTCCGTGTGGGCCCAATAGGGATCCAAATCGGACGTTAAGCAATGAATAATAATATATTACTTAAGTAGGGTATTATTTTAGCTAACAATGCTTAAAGAGTGTAAGAGTACATATATTAGATCCCGCCGCGCTTACGACAAGTTCGCAAGCACTCTATGTCTTTTTGGCCGTATGGTGACGTAGGGGCGGGATATATTACAAAAGGTTATCTTAGCTACTTAATATTTTATCAGTCGTTATCTATAACTGACTAGTTATGGAGTAGTCACGTGTACTAATTACGTAAGCTAAGCGAGTATAAAATCCACTAGAATCCACCTGTAGAATAGTATTAACAATATAACAACTTTATCTATATATCTTAATATACGCATTTAATTCCCTTACACCTCCACTGCACCTTGTCGAGTACCAGCCTTAACAGGTTATAAGCCCGGCTACGCCTATAGAGGGTTTCAACATAGCGTTTTCAAATAACGCGTAGAGAGAGCTGTGATGTGTAATTATAGCAGTTGTTAAATAATTAAAGGACGCGCATTGTCCGCGGAATTGATTACTACCTTACTAACCTATTTAACTCGCCGAGTCTGATCAAAAGACGAGAGCTAAGAAGTAGGCAGGAGATAGTAATAGGTTAAGCTTATAACTAGACAACGATTAATACAACGCGTATTAGGAGCTTAACCACGACGCGTCTAGTAGTATATACCACCTACTAATAACTTAAGAAGTAGACGACAATCGAAACTAATTAGAATAATCTTAATTACGATACTATAACATAAATATAGCAAGTTCCCAATTAACTTAATATCCAATTACTGCACTTAGGATAAGTAAAAGCAGTAGTAGCAAGAACCTACTGCCTAATGGCATAAAGCTAAAGGGAGAGGAGAACTATATCGCATAGAAGGAAGTAATAGAGGATATTGCCGTTATAAACGGATTAAGACGTTATATTTATAAAAAGGGAAAAGCACCTAAATACGTAGATAAATTTGATAAGAAAGCTAATAAGATAAAACTGGTAGTATAGCTAACATGGGAAGCTGGAGACTTAAGTATAAAGATTATTATTAAGCTTAATGTTAAGAGTACCCCTATATAAATGCTAGTAGGATGCAAGTTAGCGCAGAAGATATAGGTAACTCTATAGATTTAGTATAAGGGAACCGGAGCAGTTCTTAGCTATAACGCTATTAAATTATACACGAAGATTAAGTATAACGACTACCCTAATCTCAAGCACTTTATTATCGCATTTAAAAAGGCTATTAAAAAGCTGGCGAACCTTAATATTTCCCTACCTAAATTATGGCATCTAATTATTTTTATTATGGCCCTATCTAACACATGGCCCATCTGGGTAGAATAATAGCAATTAAATTCTTAAAAAGAATTAACCTAATTGTTACTCTCCGCGTTAATTAAAGATATTATAGATAAGGCACAAAACAAGGATAAAAAGGCTAAGGGAGGTATACTGTATAGGGGGAAGCCTAATAAGAAGGGCAAATAAAAGGCAAAGAAGGATAAGGAGAAGAGTAAGGGAAAGTACTGTAAGAACTATAAGAAGCTAAACGCCCGTTATTATAAAGGCGCGAAGAGGCTTCAAGGAAGATTTGAAGGAACAATATAAATTCTATCTAAATCTAAGGGTATATAGCTCTTGCAGAGAACAAGACGTTGCGTAAAGAAGAGAAAGGAACATAGGAAACTTATAGCTAAATATTCATAGTCTTAGCAGCAGACGCATGGGCACGAGCCCACGCGGATTTTAACAGGTTTCAACCAAATTCTATTATATTAGTAGAATTTAGTGGAGACTAGTGGAAATTAATTAAGTTGGCGGAATTTGGCAGAATTTAATTAATTTAGCAGAATTTAATTAAAGCGTCGGAATTTATCTATTAAGTGTTTTACTGAGATATTTTTACTGTAACTGGGCTAGTCCTGTTACAGTACCCCCCCTTTAGCCGAAGGTCCAAAACAATTTGATTTAGTTAAGAATTTATAACTTATCGCCTTATAAGCGTTATAATGTGGTTTAAGTTCTTTTTAATTTTAAGTTTCCTGCTATTATATTTTATGTCTTTATATTAGGTGGCAGTTGTTTGCCTTTATATTATATCTATCCAGCCAGAGCAGGCCGCGAAGGATAGTCTTTATGGAATTCTTTTACTAGGGAAGGCCTTAACCTGTTTATACGTTTCCTAGGTTTATATTTTATATCCTTCTCACTTAATAAAAAGTTTAAATTGTTTAGATTATATTTTCTATTACATATTATTAATTAAGTTAATAAAGTAAGAACCGTTACCATTGTCAACAATTATGGGAGGTAGCGGCGGCACTTCGCGGGTCATAGGTTTGTCTTTTAAGGGTTATAGCAAGCTTACATAAAACGTTGGATATATTTTCATCTCAGTTAGTAGTTTGAGCTTATAAGCATATAGGCTTAATTTCTTTTTAATTTAGTATGGGCCCGTAAATTTCTAATTAAGTTTCTTTAAGGGCCGTTAAGTCTTTAGGTTTTGTGTATTTAGGTAAACTATATCGTCTTCCTTAAAGTCCTATATGGGAGCTCGTCCTTTGTTTACATGCCATTCCTATACCATTTAAGCGTATATTAATTTACTTCGTAATAGTTCCGTTAACTACTTTATTTAATTAGCAAAGTTATACGCGTTAATTAACTAAATCCGTTTAATTATGGGTCCTATTATATTGATTTTAGGTTATAGTTTAAATCTAAATTAGGGGTCTTGTCCGTAGGTTATATAGAACAGCGTCACGCCTGTTAATATATTTATTATATTATTTGCAGTAAACTTAGCCAAAGGCAGCCATTTTCCCCAGTTATCTTATAGGTAGGAGTAGTATATTTATAGGTATTATTCCATAATCGCATTTACAATTTTGGTTTGACTATCTATCTCTAGATAAAATGCAGTTAAGAGTTATATTTAAATACTTAATTGTTTATATAGAGCTTGCCAGAAGTCTAAAACGAACTGGCTTCTATGGTTGGATATTATCAAGTTAGGAGGTCCATGTAGCTTAAAGACATGCTTAATAAAACATTCGGCTACTAATATCGCATTAATTGAGTCTATAGGGATTATATATTGCATTTTTATAAGACGGTTAATAACTACTATAACATTTATAAACCTATTACTATTAGGCAAGTCGACTATAAAGTTAATTAAGATATCGCGCCATCTTTGCATTAGAATTAGTAGCGGTTAAAGTACTCCTTATTTCTTTATATAAGAGGTCTTTCCATACACGCACATCCTGTATGCTTAAACGTATTTTCGTCCATAGTTGTATATCATAGGCTAGTAGTATGCTCGTTGAACAATCTTATAAATCTTCACACAGCCAGGATGCCCTACTATAGGGGAGTTGTGTATAAATCCAAGTATCTTAAATTATAAAGGCTTGGAATTCGGAACTACTATCTTTTATTAATAGTATAATTAATTATTTTAAATTTCGCATTTAGCAAGTATAATATCCTTATACTATCGTTTTCCTGTTTAAATCGCTTTTATTATATCTATTATCCATATATCGTTCTTATATTTATATTCCATTAGCTTATTAATTTCCATTTCCTATTTATTAACTTCTAATTCGTTTCTGTTAAGTTCCGTATCTAGAAATATAGAACGTAGTTTTTTAAAATATTTGGGGGGTAATAAAATCCGTAATTAATTTATAATTCGTTTATCTAAAGCATTTGCAGGTAGGTCTTATAATTATTATATTAATGCGTTAGGCTTCTAATTAAGTTTGCCTAGTTAGTATATAATCTTAAAGTTAAATTATAAGAGGTATTTAGCCCAACGAATTTGGCGCTACGTTAATTGCTTTATAGTTATAAAGTACTATAGGTTCTTATGGTCTATTAATACACGTATTAGGAACAACAATCCTTTTAGCTTAAGACGCTATTATTTAAAATATCTGATGATTGTAAGCAGTTCCTTATTATATATCTTGTAGTTTAATTTGGCAAGGGCGAGTTTCTAAGAGAGAAAGGCTACTAGACGTAGCTTGCCGTTCTTATTATATTATAACAATACTCCCCCTAGCGCATAATTAGACGAGTCCGTTTTAATAATACATTTAAGGTTAGGGTCAAAGTAGGTAAAAATTAGAGTAGTTATAAAGCGATATTTTAAGTTATTAAAAGCTTGTTCGTATTTAGTAGACCATTTAAATTTTATATTCTTTTTTGTTAGGTTTACTAATAGCTAGGTAATTTCCAAAAGTGGTTAATAAATTAGTAATAGAAGTTTGCGAATCCTAGAAATCCTTAAATGTCTTATACATTACTAGGGCTTCCCTAGTTCACAATTGCAGCAATTTTCTTAGGGTCCATTTTAATTCCGTTGCGGGATATAATCAGGCCTAGGTATATAACTTTGGACACGTGGAACTTGTATTTCTTAATATTACATTATAAACCCGCGTCTTATAGGCGTTTAAAGACTATTTAAATATGCTTCTAATATTCAGAAAGCAAAGATAAGTAGATTAAGATATTATTAATATACGCAGTAACAAATACGTTAAGGAATTTATAAAGCGTATTATTAACGTATTATTAAAATGTACTAGGACCATTCTTTATACTAAATGGTATTACTAGGTATTTAAAGAGTCCCTATTATATATAAAAAGCTATATACTTCTTGTCTCCTTTACGGACACGGATTTAGTTAAAGGCAGCAACTATATTAAGCTTTATAAAGTACCGTGCCCTTAATAAGCGGTTAAGTGTTTCTTAAATTAGGGGAATAGGATATTGGTTTTAAATCGTAATTGCGTTTAGAGTTTAATAATTAATATAGAATCTTAAGCCTCCTCCTAGCTTTTTAATAAATAGTATAGGTAATACAAATAGAGATTAACTAGGGCGAATAAATCCTTTTTCTAGATACTTATTAAGGTATTATTATATTATAAGCAGTTCTTCTTATGACATACCATATAGTGGACTAAACTTTGGTGTTATATTAGGTTTAAGTTTTATCTTAAAATTATATACATCCTAATGCGGGGGTAGTTAGTCTGCGAACCTTTTCTCAAACTCGTTAATTAGATTGTGGTACTCTTTAGGCATAAGAGGTTAAGGGTTAATGTATTGTTTTAGTTCTAGTGCTTTTTTAATATCTTCTATAGTAATAGCGAAGATTTCGTGATCTTATTTTCGTGCTAACGAAATAAAAGGTGCGGCTTATATTATACAAATTTCAAGAGGTTTCGGTGTAACGTCTTTACATTCTTTACTACAATTGGCAGTTATAGCTTTATTATTTTGATTTAGGGTCTATGGCAGGGGCAGTTTATATTATGTTAAATTTAAATAATCTTGTGCATGTTTATAGGGCAGGTAGTGTTTTAAGCAATGGCTTTAGTAGTAGGTTGTATAGAACTTTAGTATTTCTTTAACCCAGCTAATTAAAGGGTTGTATTATTTTAGCTATCTATATCTAAGTATTATTTTATATTGCTTTAGGGGTGTTACAAATAGGGAAATATATTTAAGATATTTGCCTATCCGCATTTTCACAAGAGCGTAGTGCGTTAATTCGCTATATATTAAGGGTTTGCCGTTAAAGCCTTATAGGCCTTAGGGCTTATTAAGTTTCTTTAAATTTAGGCATTAGGTTTTCGCGTAGTTCGTATTAATAAAGCCTATACTAGTGGCTCCGCTATCTATAAGGATTTGTATCTCCTTCCATTTTCCAAGTGTTTAAATTTTGCCAAGTATATTAAGGGAGTTATATTATGTATTAGCGCTAGAAGAGCCTAGATACTTATACTCTTCCACTTCTTATTCTAAGGCGCGACTTGGCCCTAGGATAATTTGTTTTCCAAGTTAGTTAAGGGTAATATGCTTTATAACAACTAGGTATAATTTATAGGACGAGTATAAGTTAAGGAGCGAGTACGGCTTAAAGAGCGAGTATAATTTAAGAAGTGGGAGGAACTACAGCGGACTTTTTTTAAAAGGGTAAGTTCGGTAATTTCTTTAGATATGTCCTTTTCTACCACATCCAAAGCATTCTCTATTTGCGGCTTAAGTTCTTCGTTCGTTGGTTCCTAAGGGTGCGTAGGATTAAGTGGCGTTAAGGTCTATAGGGTCGTGTATAGGTTTTGGAGAAGGGTCGCGTTTTAGGGTATGTGTTAGTTTTATAGAGTCTTAAATACGAGGTGTGGTTGGCTTTAGGGAACAAGTCTATTTGTTATATCGAAGGTCCTTATTAATTCGTTAATATATTATAGCAAATTCGGGTAGGTCCTTTAGCAGTTCCCTACCTACTAACTATACTCTAATTTCATCCAAAATAGCTTGTTGAAGAGTAGCAACTTTAGCGGCTTTATTTTAATCCAGTTTATTAATAAGGCCTAAAAATTCTAAAAAGAAGCTGGTAAATTCTCGGTTCCGTTATTATAGGTTTTTAAGTTTAGTAACAGCGGTATGTTCGCGGCTGGTGTTATTATACGTTCGTTCTAATAGAGAGATAAAGGTTTTAAAATTAATAAAGGTGCTATTACGGAAGAATGGGTCCATAGTTCATATAGCGTCTTTATTTAAACGAGACATTCTATAGCTAATCTTGCTAGCTTTGGTGGGGTATTGGTTATAGTTTATTAAAAGTTTAAGACGGAGCTTAGTTATAAAGGGGCGTAGGTTATTTTAATTTCCATTAAATATTAGAGGGTTAGGAAGCTTTTCTAATTTTATAGTAGGTACTAGGTTTATTACAGGTACAGGTTAAGCTACTATTACTAGTTTAGGGTTCGCATTTAACGGGCTGGGTTTATATATAGTTATCTTAATCTTATTTGTAGGTGTTGCTGTTAGGGTTTCTAACGCGAGTACTTTAGCGTTATAGAGTTCTTTATGTTGGGAATAAGGCAAGTTGCCTTTATGTAAGGCAAGTTGCCATCACGTGAGGCAAGTTGCCGTCACGTGTCGCCGCGGCACTAGCGTGGTGAGGAGCCTTAAGTTCCTCGCCCTTCCCCTTCCTTATTTCAAGAACAAGCTTTTATTAACCAACATCACTGTAACCTACTCGAGTAGTCGTTATTGGTGAGTCACCCTGTGTGACCAACACTTTACGTGTTGCTTTAATTAATTGCTGATGCTAGGCTTCTAGTATAGCTTATTACTGGGCCAAGGCATCCGTAAAGGACTGTTACATTATAGTTATTTGTTCCCTAACTAGGGCTATAATAGTTGATGTGGCGGATTCGAGTTTGTTTGCTATTTTAAGGGTAGTGGTATAGACGCAACATAATATAAGGGCGCGAAGAGGCTTTAAGGAAAATTTAAAGGAATAATATAAATTCTATCTAAATCTAAGGGTATATAGCTCTTGCAGAGAACAAGACGTTACGTAAAGAAGAGAAAGGAATATAGGAAACTTATAGCTAAATATTTGTGGTCTTGGCAGCAGACGTATAGGTACAAGCCCACGCGGATTTTGACAGGTTTTAACTAAATTCCATTATATTAGTGGAATTTAGTGGAGACTGGTGGAAATTAATTAAGTTAGCGGAATTTGGTAGAATTTAATCAACTTGGTAGAATTTGATCAAAGCGTCGGAATTTATCTGTTAAGTGTTTTACCGAGACATTCCTACTGTAACTAGGCTAGTCCCGTTACAGTTATAAACCTAAAAACTGCTTTGTTATAAATAAGAAGCTATATTATAAATAGGAAGAAAAGATTGTTTGTTTTATATTAGAAACCTAACAAGAAGAAGTTAGGTAGTAAGAGTAGGAAGAAAGAACCTAGCAGTAACTCCTTAGACGATAATGATGCTCGCAGTGACTTAAATAATGGCAATGCTTATACGTTTATAAAGAAAGAGTTAGGGTACCTCTACGCATACCTAAATAGGAAGAATTAATTACTAATTAAGTAGAAAAGAACACTATTTAATATTAGAGCCGAAACCTATATTGCTAAATTAATTAACGACTTTAATACTGGTATATATATACTAGCATCTCTACTATTAATTAACATAGTAAGTAGAGAAGCTACGCCGCTTAGCTTTAGTAAAAGGACGATTATCTGTACTATAGATATAGGAGAGACACATACGCTGAACCTTAGCAAGGTGCAGTATCTACTAAACTATAGCATCAATATCTTTAGAGCTAGAAAGCTTTTAGGTAGGAGTAATATTTAAATTAAAGATAGAAACCTTATAGTTAATAAAGAAGGCCTTGGCATATTCCAATTTAACAAAGATATAATAATTATTAAAGTACCCATATACGCATTCCTTACAGTCACATAAAAGAAGCCATTAGAGATATTAATTTAACTCTAGCATTATCGCTTTGGCCATCTTAGCCTTAAGAATATACAGAAGACCTTTAGATTGGTTAAAGGCATAACCCTTAAGAAGGAAGAGCTGAGCGCCATATAATAGGAGGATGAAGACTTAAGGCTCTATAACCTATGCGAGAAAGGAAAAGCCATAAGGTATATATAAAGACACGCTAAAACGCAAAATCTGTGGGTGTTTAACGAAGTATATATTAATGTGGTAATAATTACCTCTTAAGGCATTAGAAAGAAGAAGTATGCCATAGTATTTACTAAGAAGGCAACTTTAGTTCAGTGGGCTTACTTCTATAAGTTAAAGAATGGTATATATAACGCTCTGGTTAAATACTAAAAGATAGTAAAGACTTAATTTAGAAGAGTTATTAAAAAATAGCGTATAAATGGGGGTAAAGAATATAGCCTAAAGAAGCTAGCTAAGCTTGCAGATAATCTAGGGTAGGTAGTAGAGCTTACTATACCGTATAACCTAGAGCAAGACGGCACTTCTAAATAAATAATTGGTATTCTCTGCGAGCGTATATAAACCATAATAATTAATATGGACATTCTACAGTTCCTCTAGCTACTAATATTTAAGTTAATGGTACTAATTACCAATTAAACAGCTACCTTTTTATTAAAGGGTAAGACCCCGTACAAAGCCTTTATAGACGAGTTTTACCTAAATTAAGATAATAGACCATCCGTAGCTTATCTATGGGTACTTAGCTGTAAGACATATATCTAAATACTAAAGGAGCGCCAAATTATTAGCTAGAAGGTTGCCGTATGGGCTAAAGTAGGAATCCTTATAGGCTATAAAGGAAGCCATATCTTTAAGGTATATATACCTTTAAGAAAAGGACCCGCTAAAAATAGGATTGTATAATCCTTAAATATTAGATTTAATAAAGAAGGCTTAATTATAAAGCCCCTATTAGAAGATGATACTAATATTCTAGTACCTACTAGAAATAGGGGTAAGAGCACTAAGAATTAGGATTAATAAGACAGTAACCTAATTTATTAGAGAGTTTCTAATATGCCCAGAAATATTAAGTATTAACCCTAATTAGTACTTAAAAAGGCCATTACGCTAGAGCTTTAAATTAATAAGGATTTAGAGCAATTAGATATTAACTCTAATATTAAACCCAAATTAGAATGTAATACTGAATTAATACCAGAGACTACTTAGGAGAGAGTTAAAACTAAAATGGTATTTAAGTTAAGGGGTTAACCTAAAGGTTTAAAGAATAAGGTCTATATCCCAAACCTAGAGCTTAGTAGAGAGACTTAATAAGCCGCTTAACAATTAAAGCTAAAATTAAGCTTTAACTCTAAATTAAATACAGCATTCTACACTGTATATGCAGCTGGCCCAGTGTTGTTAATCTATAATAATCCTAAAACAATTAAGGAGGCAAAGACAAGACCTAATTGGCCAGAATAGAAGAAGGCAATTAAGAAGGAGTATTAAGGCCTAGTTTGTAAAGGAACCTAGAAGCTTCTAAGACAATTGGAGCTGCTAAAGGGTATTAAGGTACTGCCGGGAAAGCTCGTCCTAAAGATAAAGAGGGATAGAGACGGTAAGATCCTAAAGCGGAAGGCAAGATGGGTTATTAAAGGGTTTAGGCAGTAGTATAGAAAGGACTTTAACTAAACATTCGTGGGAGTATATAAGAGTGTTACATGGAAGCTAGTAGTCGCCCTCGCAGCTCTATTTAACTTGGAAATTAAGTAGATGGATATAGTTAAAGCCTTCCTAAACTTAACCGCTGATATGGATATCTATATAGAAGTACCACCTAACTGGGAAATTAATAAGGAGATCTTAAAGGATGTACCTAAATGGGCATATAAGCTCTTAAAAGTACTATATAGTCTAAAATAGGCACCTTAACTATAGCAGAAGGAATTAGCCTCTATGCTTTAGCAATTAGAGTTTAAAGCGTACACTAGCGACTAATATATATATATTAATAAGTTAACAGGAATTCTAATTATTACATATATTAATAATATGTTAATTATCAGCAAAGATAAGGCTAAGATTAAGGCTCTAAAGAAGAGTCTAACAAGAAGATTTAAGATGGAGGACTTAGGCCCTGCAGAATACTTTATAGGGGTAAAAATAACTTAAAATAAGAAGAAAGAGATAATTACCCTATGCTAGGATATATATAGTAGTAATTCTTTAATTAACGTCTAATACGGATCCTACTGGCCCACACAGACTACTCCGTCACAGGGGGGAAAACTTGTGTATTTACAGGAAGAAAAACCCTGCAGTTGGGTTAGGGGAGGAAAAACCCTATAAGCCACCTTAGTCGGATGAAAAACCCCGAATTGCCATATTTGCACGTAGCAGCGGCCCTGCGGGCCTACAGCACGTTCTCCTCCTTAGATGTTTTGAACTCCTTGGGAACCACTGCTTCCTTCTCTAGCTTATCCAAAGCTAGGGTTCACTACGTCCTAGCTAGGCCTTGCCAATTAATCGCCATATACTTGTTGTTTTCTCCCATATCTTAACCGTCCCCTATGTGCTATCTCTTGTTGACTATTGCCGTATACGCCTTGCCTCCTTCCCCCCTAGAGCCATTAAAGGCGTAAGGGGGATTCATCCGTTCTAACCACCGTAATACTGATAAGCGAGCGGGATATTGTGTATTTGGGTATCTTTTGTGCCTAGGCCCCAGCTAGGCCCTCTCTAAGGGTCACCACTCCGTTAAAAGGAGACAGGGAAAACCGTAGGTCGCAATCTAGGCTGCTAGGTAGTATTTGGTAGTTGACGGCAAGTGACCGCATGCTCCGCGGGCGATTGCCCTGGGGGTTAGGAGGGGCCGTATACTTGCTCGTTCGTGTTCGTTCGCGATCGTTCGTTCGTCAATATGAGGTCGTCAATGCTTTCAATTGTGGGTCAGGGGACGTTGGATTCCATCTTATATCCGCGAGGATTACACAGGGTTAAATAAGAGCGTAGCAGTTGTCTACTATAAAGGGGATACCGTCAGTAGTGGTTTTCGAGATCTCACCATCCCATGTGAAAACTTTTTACTACCCCCCACAACATTTCAACCACCACCACGACCCCTACCCGCAGCTGTGCGACGTCTCTGCGTTGGCTCTGCTAAGTCTAAAGACCAGCAGGTTCATAGGCCTCACCACGTACAGGTGCAGAGTCCGATTTCGAGGACCGCTAGGATATATATATTAGTAAGATCTTTAAACGATATAGTATAGAGAATTGTCATCTAGTTAATACGCCAATAGTAGCTGGAGCTACTAAATTTATGGTACCCTTTAATGGGCAAGCAATGGTTAAAGATACTAAGCTTTATAGATCGAAGATCAGCTCCCTAATATATCTGGTAATCTAAACTAGACCGGATATCGTATATAAAGTCTCTATACTGTTACAATTCTTATTAAACCCCTTTTTACAGTATATAAAAGCTGTAGACTAGATACTTTAATACCTATAAGGCACGAAGCTTCTAGAAATTAAATACTAGGGGTATATAGGTAATCTAAAGACACTCCTTTACGGATATTGTAATGCGGATTTCGCAGGTAACAAGTTAACGCGGAAGTCCGTCTTAGGGAATATATACTTCTTCGCCAGTGGAGTTGTATTATGCTCGTTAAAGAGATAGCAGATAGTAGCGTAGTCTACTACTAAGGTAGAGTATTACGCTCTAGCTAAAGCCGTGTCTAAAGCACTTTGGCTAAAGCAGATTATGGGCCAGATAATATACTTAGGTGCAGATATTAAGTTAGTACGCCTATATAGTGACAATTAAGGCTCCTTAAGCTTGGCTGAGAACCCTAAGTTTTATTAACGGACAAAGCATATTAATATTAAACACCACTTTATTTAAGAGCACGTTGCAAAGGAAATGGTTAATCTATGGTATATTGCTAGTTTGGAGATAGTAGCTAATAGTCTAACTAAACCTCTTTCGGCTGCAAGTTATGCGAAGTTCGTAGAGCAGCTAAGGTTAAAGGTTATTAAGATTAATTAAGCCTATTTAGAGTATTAAGTTAGTTAAATATAAAGGGGTGTGTTAGTCGTTGTCTATAACTAACTAGTTATAGGGTAGTTACGTGTACTGGTTACGTAAGCTAAGTAAGTATAGAATCCACCAGAATCCACCTGTAGAATAGTATTAACAATACAACAACTTTATCTATGTATCTTGATATACGCATTTGATTCCCTTATACCTCCACTATACCTCGTCAAGTACCAGCCTCAGCATATTTAAAGATAAAAAAGGCCCTAAATAGTTAAAATATTAAAAGGCGACTTTATAAATAGGAAAGATATATAAAGATTATAGGAAGGTTAATTTACTTAAAGTAAATAGTGATTAACTAGTTAACGTATTCGGCAAGTAAGCTAGCTATATAAGTAAGCTAGCCACCTTAAAACCCCACCAAAAATTAGAAATTCATACTTTAATATTTTAACAACCACTTAATAATAAATTTTAATAATTTAAATTTGGACTTTTATATGCGCATTGCAGCTTCTATTAAAGTTGTATAGTAATTAGTTTAGTAGGTTTTAAAATATTATAATTTAGGGGCCAAAATAAAGCCAAATTGCTATATTTTAAAAACCACTAAACTAATTACTATGCAACTTTAATAGAAGCTATAAAGCGTATATAAAAGTCCAAATCTAAATTATTAGAAATTATTATTAAGTGGTTGTTAAGATATTAAGGTATAAAATTTCTAATTTTTGGTGGGGTTTTGAGGTGGCTAGCTTACTTATATAGCTAGCTTACTTACCAAATACATTAAGGGCTTTGTTATACTATTAAATCTATTTTATTAAATTAGTTAAAAAGATTAGAGAAATAAACTATAAAAGCTTAAGTAGAAAAAAGAATATCTACTTACCCTTTATAACATTATTAAAGTTTACTAAAATTATTATTGCTTAGAGTCTATTTAAAAGGCAAAGAATTTATAAGGGGACTTTGTAGATAGAGGACTATCTCCTAACACGTCAACTTGGGCATCTATGTTATCGATAAGAGCCTGCCAATTAGATCAATAAAATTCAGTGCCTGTGCTTAGGAAAACAAAGCTTTTGGTTTCATAGCAAATTGATATATAGGCTTATCCTTTGGTGTTGAGTCATTCAATATAAGGTCTCCAGCAGTCGTCCTTCCTGCGGAACGGTATTTTGCAGACAGTGCAGCTAAAATGAGTCCTTACAGCCTAGATATACGCGTTCTAGTTCTGGTGTTTGCGCACGGGCCTTCTCCTCTAGGTGCCCAAACGTGTTAAGGGATAAGGCACGATTATAGGAATAGGATAGATTGTGGAGAAGACAAATCCTTAAGGAGGTAAGATTTGGAGAGACTATATACTAAGGTATTCTAACTAGCAGGCCTAATAGTGGCTTAGCTATTTTGTAGTTGTAAAGTATTATAAGTTCTTATAGTCGCTAAGAACCTTAATCGGAAATCCGGCGCCTTCTACGGTGGTCGCTGCCCAAAGTTTTTGCACCTTCCTAATTAGGAAGTTAACTTGCTAACTCTATTAGTATATTATTAAATAAATTTTTTTATATTTTTATATAAAAATTTATAAGCATTATATACATTCTAAATGAAAATTATTATATAATTAATAGTATTAAAGTAGTTATTATAACTCAAATTTTATTAAAATTTATTAGTACTGTAATTTACGCAGCCGGTATTGCAGCTTATGTAGCAATGCTAAAAAAATACGCACTTGTAGCGAGATCGTAACTAGATTTATGTGGGATAGGCTGATAGCTGCGCACCCATAATTGCGCGTGCGCAGTCGCATAACTTCCTAATTAGGAAGGTACAAAAACTTTAGGCAGCGACCACCGTAACTTAAGTCGCCATTATTTAAAGCATTTAATAATAGCTAGTAGTTCCTTATTATAGATCTTATAATTATATTTACTGTCTATTGCAAAAGATCGGTAACTCGCTTAGGACGCGAAAAAAAATCCGCACCCCCCCTACCAAAATTTGTATGAGGGGTAATTCTTTAATTTTAACCACCTATAATACGTTCACCACCTATTGTAAGTGCCCAAATATTAAAGCTAGCGCGTTACCTAATTAAGTCGATTATATAGGAATCTTGGTATTGCGTCTTATGGCGCCCCAACAGCAGCCTACTTAATTGTTGAGTTGTACTCCAAAGCCTCCTAAACAAAAGCGGGCTCAATCTATACCTTCTTCTACTATCTTACAGCCGCCTAGAAAGAAGGCAAAGAGGAAGGTAAAGGTAGCGAAGAAGAGATAGAAGACAATACTAGTACCATCACCGTTACCGTTACCGTCGCCGTTACCATTACCGTTACCGTTACCGTCACCGTTAATGTCACCGTTGCTAGCAACGCCCGCAGAGCCTATATCGGCAGATAAGGTTAATAAGGACGAGGATAAGAATACCAAGGAGCTTATAGAGGTGGAAGATAAGGATATAGACTCGCCGCCGTTGCCGTCGCCGCCGCCGGCACGCTTTACAAGTATTTAGAAGGTAGTTATAAGTAGTAAAAATAAGTCTCTTCCTGGCATAAAGTTAGCTGTATTTAATACTAAAAATATATACTACTTTAAGCTAGATCTATAGCAGAACAAGACCATATAATGTCTATTACCATAAAAGTTTAAGATTACTTAGCTCCAAGCTGTTGCCTTCTATAAGAAGGGCTAGTGAGCCGATTACTGCCCTTAAGATATTCAGTTAAGCAAGGATCTAAATTAAGCTCTTGCTATGATTAAGGAGTGGCATAAGCGCTAGCCATTAAGGTCTCTATCCTTAAACTTTACCTTATATTTAGTTAAGGAGAAGGAGCTAGAGACTTAGGTTCCTACCGTGACTCTAAGTTAGTAAGTAATTATTAGGCCCATAGGCAGAAGGATAGCTATATAAGCTTAACTTACCAATCTGCCTAATATACTTACTGCTAAGGAGGCTTCTGACAATAAAATGCTGGTAATTATAGATAGGTGGCCTTATATAAATATATATTGCTATAATAAAGGCAAGACGTGCTAGCAGGATAAGAAGTTACCTAACTTACCTAATACTGCAATTAACTATTATCCTATTAGTATAGAAGACTTCTAGTAGTAAAATAAGGAGCTTCTCTTTGGTAACTCTACTATTGAGCAGCCGTCGCAATATCTTATTATTAACTTGGTTAATTATAGGGAGAGGAGTTAGAAGAGCTGAAAGGAGCCAGTGGTAGAGAAGGAATATTCTACTATATCGCATATTAAGAAGCTGGCGTTAGTTATACTTATAAAGGAGCTTAAATCTATGGATTAAAATCCTTACCTTTCTTAACAATATCCTCCGCTATATTTAAATGTTAAAGCACCCTAAAACTTAAGCCCCGTTTAGTTGAAAATAAATCTAGTTAAGCTACTTAGCTAGTTCTTTAAGTAGCTAGCTAACTAGCTAGAGTTTAATAGTAAGAGGCAGAGGGCTATTTTGGAGTTAATTAAGTATAAGTTAGTAGAGGAAGAATGGAATCTTATTGTGGTTTGCAAAAGTGTTGCGAAAATCAAATTAAGCGAGCCACGCACACACAACATCGACTTTTGGTGAGTTTACCATACAAATCGTATGCCTGCCACGCCTGCACGTATTAGTTTTACTTCTAAAATAGTGAGGTTTTATATTTATATTATATCATCTATCTAGGTTAATTTTTAAGTGTTGTAGGCGCCATAGTAGCCTATAAGAGCCTCCGGAAACGAGCCGCCAGTTAATCTACATAAGGTTCTTAACCAATTAAGCGGAATACTATTACTTAACCTGTTTATGTGGGCCTACGTATAGTTCTAGCGCGCTGCCCGCCTCCGCAGCCCGAGGACGTTAGGGAAGAAGAAGAGGAGGAGGAGGAGGAGGCAGTGGAGGAAGAGGTAGAGTCAGAGTTGTAAGAGTTGGATAAGGACTTAGATGAGGAAGACGATGAGGATAAGAATGCAGAGCTAGTTGATCCAACTATTAAGCAGGAGCCTTGTGAGCCTTTAGAGGAAGAGGAAGGCTTTTAAATAGCTAGTAGGCGTATAGTTCATCCAACTAGAGGAGCTATAGAAGCTCTTGCAGCTGCTAGAGTTACCCAATCTACTAAGGCCACTAAAGTCTCTAAGTCGAATCGACGTACTTAGAAGCCTGCTAGGCGTTTAAGCCAGAACAGTTCAAATCTAAAGTTGACATCTAGGAAGAAGCCTAAAGCTGTTAAGCCTTTAAGGCCTCCGCTAAGACGTAAAAATACACCCGATTAAGTTATTAGCGTAGATTCAAGCTCGCCAACTCCCTTAGAGCCCAACATAGTATAGATATACTACATGGCAATTTGGAAAGCTCGCGTAGCAGAGGTAGATCTTGCTTTAACTTCTACGCAGCGTATTATAGGTGGAGAGCTTTTTACCAAAATTGACTGCTAGGTTAATGAAGTTAAAGCTAATTATCCAAGCAGATCCTTTGAGGATAAGTACTCTATTAGGGCGGCCGCTTCCTACGATTGTATAATGGCTCGCGATATTGTCCTACAAGATATCTACACTAAAGTACACGTCTACGAGCTTGATGATATTATGAGGACCTGGCATATAAATAAGAAGAAAGGACTACGCATGGAAGTAGTAGTTATATTAACTGAGACGCCTCTACCTGCTCTAGAATACACCTCTCCTTATACTTCTAGTATTACCTTACCGGCTAGTACGCAGATAAGCGCGCATTTGTTAAATATTCTCAACCTAGGTGCATCCAATACACCTAAGAAGAAGAAGGGTAATATAAGTGTAACTGTTGCCCAACGTCTTGCCTTACCTGAAAGCATCTTAGCAGAGGTCCTTTTAGGTAATCTAGCTCCTTTAGTAGCCTTCTGGTGGCCTTGCACTGTAAAAATATACACCAATAGTGGGGGGACCTGCTGGGTAAATGGGAACCCAGAGCTTCCTTATTTTTACCACCCGGTCGATTACCTTGCGATGAGGGCGTGGGGTAATTAAATTAAGGATGGTAAAGCTACTGAGGAAGAACCTCCTGCTGCTATTACCGTCCGTCTTTTAGTCAAGAATGGAGCTGCGGGGGGGGTAGGGAGAGGGGGGGGGTGGCAGGCGCACAGCCTAGGAGGATATTTTCAATCAGGAGTTGATTATGGCTATCATCCTACCTAAGGCCAATATGCCCCCCCCCCTATAGGACCCCCCCTTAACTACTATACTAACACCGGAGGATAATAGAACTTATTTTAAACACCTTAGTAACTACCTTAACCACCTCTAGTAGCTCTGGCTTTAGTAGGTACCGCTAACGCCGCTAACTAGTCCTATTACTAGTGACTCCGATTCTGAGGAAAGGCTTCGCGAATTCTTTAACTGGGTAAGAAAACGGCCTAGCTGGATAATACTAAAGCTTTAAACTAAACTAGAATCTATTCTTAATATACTTATTAAGAACTTCTATGACTTAGAGGCCTTGCGTATAGGGATAAGCGAGCAGGTATAGGAGGAGAAGTTAGGCCTCGCAGCAGGTCTCCTACTGCGACTAAGGCGTGAACTTAAGACATTTTGAGTAATATAAAAGGGATAGTAAGTTATTGATTTCTATATACCCAGCACTAAATTATAAAAGATTGCGTCCCTAACTAGTTCTCTACTAGGTAGCTAGCCCGCCGAAAGTGTTTTTCTGCTAAGCGATATAACCCTATACACTGTACACCAAACTGCAGGAATGTACCAAAGCTTTAATAGTCCTTAATTGTATTAGAGTTTAATTAAATCCACACCTTTAGATTATAAAAAGAAAGCTTAATTGGGTTAAACTCTGGGCAATAGGGAGGAAGATATTCAACATAGATTTGGGCGGCCGTATAGAGGTTTATGAATTCCTATATCTACTAGTTAGAATATATAGCTCTACTATATACGCGATTATTTCCTTACCTAGCTTTTATGTATTAAAGCGTTATCTAATACTAAGATTATATAGCCAGGAATATAATGTGGTAGAACTGTAGATTTAATCTAGGCGTTAAATATTTTAGTAGTTATTAAGCCCTACCAGATAAGAGTCCCAGGGAGGTAGCTGTTAACTGTATAGGCAGGAAGAATACTCCAACATTCTAACCGCTTAATTGATGTAGTATTAATTGCAGGAATGTTTATGGGGCTCTAGCTAAACTTCTTATACCTAGTCCTCTTATTGGCGCCTAATTCGTTAATAAATATAAGGCGATTAACGTCCTATATACATTAGCGTCCTTTCTATGCAGTATGTAGGTCCTTAGAGCGCTCCTATGCTCTCCTTTGTACTACCTTTCTACTCTACCTATTACGTTGGAGAGTTCGCCAAATTAATGAAAAGGATGCTATAATATTATAATCGTCCCATAGAAACCAGGCCATTTTGTTAAGGAAGGCAGTTGGGCGGTCCTCTAGATAAGCAATAAGGGCCTATATAAAATATTAGCACACTCAATACTATGACATTATATATTACGAACTTTCTTATATGCCTTATCTATAGCTCTCGGCCGCCTAATCTTAAGATTAGGGGGGGGGGTATACCTCCCCATAGAGGTCAAGATTAAGCTGGATTCGGTATATAGTCGAAAGGTGTAACTTTGTAGCTGCTGTAATACACTTAATAGACCAATCAAATAGAAAAGCTACTAGAATTTAATGAAGCTGCCATTAAGGGATTCGTTTCGGCATAAAAGGCAAGTATAAGTGTATTAGGCGTGGCAGGCATACGATTTGTATGGTAAACTCACCAAAAGTCGATGTTGTGTGTGCGTGGCTCGCTTAATTTGATTTTCGCAACACTTTTGCAAACCACAATAACTCGCTAAAGTTATAAAAGCTAGGTAAAGGCATAACGTTAGATTAGTAGGAGATCTATAGCTTTAAGATTAGAACGCTATATAGAATTAGGCCTTTAATCTTAAAGTTTAAGCGATTAAGATAGTGTCTATTTATTAATCTATAATATATCCTGCTTCTTAGAAGTGAGCTCCTGTGTACATACTATATACTTAACTAATAGCAAAATATAAGAAGCTCTTAAAGCTCTTAAAGTCCTTAACTAGCCGCTGGTTCCTTTTAATCTAAGCCTTAATAGGATTATAATCTGGCGAGTATAGTGGCAGGAATTTTAGTAAAACGCTGTGTTGCTTATAAAGCTCTTAAAGCCGTGTTAATTTATAGATCGCGGCGTTGTTAAGAATAAGGACTAATTGTAGCCCTAGATATAGTGTATAATAAGGTAGTACCTAATTCTCTATAAAGGCTTTAAATATTATAGAGGTAATAGAGCCTTAAAAGATAAGATAGCTAAGATATCTATTAACTGCTAACGCTGGTAGAATGCTCTACCTCTCTACCTCTTAAGTACGCGTGCTATACCATATATAGTCCCTTCTAGTAACTAGCCGTACTTCCTATTACTAGTTCTTTTATTTACTGCCAACTTATTAAGAAATATAAGCTGCTCTGCTATCTAGCTTTTTTATATACCAATTTAGGCGTTATAGAGGAGAGCGCTCCTTTAAGCTGCTTAAGCTGTAACCACCTTCTATAACCAGGAAGCTCTCTTAAGAGTACGGCAGGCAGTTACAGTAGAAACTTAAATGTTAAATTTGTTAAATAGGAAGGTCTACATCTTATTTAGATACGCTGTTGGCTGATCTTTAAGTGTTACGGCGCTGGTGGAAAACGGTGGATCTTGGCAGACGTGGATTATAGTAGATGTGAGTCACGTGACTTGAGGACCGCATAAAATATCGAGCGGCGCTGCTATTCTTCTCCTTTCTTTCTCTAGCTTTAGATCCTCGTTTATAGACAATCCAATTATATAGGCTTGTGCGTCCTTCTTCCCGTGCTTGTGCCTCGATTAACTGAGTTGCTAATATTATCCAAAGCTCGTTACTACTCTTCTTTCCTAAGAAGGAACTTAAAAATATCTACAAACTATAAACAGGATAAGGACACAGAAAAGGACCTAAAGGACACTAACAGAACAGAACAGGACCCTAAGGACAGGATAGAACTAAAAGAATATAAACAGAACGCGAAACCTGAGAATAGGATACGCATAGACCAGAACCCCTAGAAAATAAACAAACACTAGAAATTACTTAATACCCCTACCGCCATGCCAAGAAATACAGCAGCTGGCAAAGCCGCTGTAGGACCCGCAAATACCTTTGATGGTGAAACAGTCGCTGTCTTAACCCTCTAGGAAGAACTTGCAGCAGCTAATGCCGAAATCGAATGGCTTTGAGAGCTGCTTGAAATTAGAGATACCCCTGCACCTAGCGAGGAGTTATTAGACACCTATAGACTTGCTATAGTCCTTAAGGCCCTAGCCTAACGTACAGCATTAGTATTGTCGCGGTCCGCAAAGGTCGTGGACCCCCTATTGCTTATGGACGGAACTAACCCTATATTTAACAATTGGAAGCTTTAACTACAAGACAAGCTTAAAGTTAATACGGACTACTTCCCTACTGCTTAAGCTAAAATGGCCTACGTCTTCGGCCGTACTGGTGGGGACGTATAGACATATCTACGTCCGTGATATGCCTAGGACTTAGCAGACCCCTTCCTCTCTAGAGAAGAGATAATTGACCACCTGTTTTTTATTTATAAGGACCCCTTTAAGATATAGAACGCCCGCCTTGATTACAAAGCCCTTAACATAAAAACGATAGAGACCTTTTTAGCCTTCTAGACCCGCTTTCTATATTTAGCTAGCTAAGCCTAAATTCCCCATAAAGACCTAATGCCAGACCTCTTTAATAAGCTCACCTTAGACCTATAGCGCGCTATACTGCCAGTTTTTACTACTGTATAGACGCTAAAGGTACTTACAGACTACTACCTGGCTATTAATTAAGGCCTCTGTTGAATTAAGGCACGAGCTAAGCGGTATAAAGCCAGAAACTCTTTAAACCAGACTATAAGCGCTATAAGAACGGCCCATAGTGCCCTAGCACAATTGGCAACTCCTATAGCACTAGCCGTACAGCCCGCCGTTAACTTAGCAGCTAGCCGCGCAGCTAGCCCTGCCGCGGGTCCGGCGTATGCTTGGCCTACGTACAGCGACCCCTGCAGACAGGCCCTTAGCAATTAGGGGGCTTGCTTCTTATACGGCTAGAAGGACTACTTTGCCAAGGACTGCCCAACAAAGGTAAAAACAGATGAGGTTCTGTTAATACAGGAGGATAGCGTAGAGTTAGAAAAAGAGGAACCCTAGAGGAAGACTCCTCTCTAGGGTTAAAAGGGATTGATATGTTACATATTAATCTGGGTTAGCTAGTTGGTGGAAAAAGCTACACTATCCCTTATACTTTATTTTATAATAGATATTAAGTTTTAACCTCTGCTTTAGCTAACTTTAGAGCAAATGCCTTTGCCTTAATAGACACTTAGTGCGCCGTAAAGCTAGCCGAATTTTTAAATGCGCCCCTTAAGGAACTGCCTAAACCAGTTCCTATTCGCGGGTACAACGGAAGAATAGGGCCACCTATTATAACTATCTTACGGATCCACCTCCGTGTTAACGGATAAAGGCAGTATAATGTCCCCTTTTTTATTACGGACCTGGGAAGCCATAATATGATCTTAGGAAGAAAATGGCTAGCCTATTTAGGCTTACAGCTCGACGTACAGAATAGATAGCTCTTTTGGCCTAAATCCCTACCCCTAACCCCTTCCTTTATAAAAGAAATCAGTATTATAATGGAGAACCTTATACGGCCCTAGATTAATACCATCTACTAAGCTGATGCTATGCGTAGAGACTAGGCCTTTAAGAAGGACGTATAGCTTAATTTATAACGGATTTGTATACTACGCCGCCCCTAGACTACCTATGTTACGCCACCCGCACTAGAGACCTAGGGAATTAGTAGTAACCTAGCCAAGTCCCCCGTAGAGAACTTAGGCCCTATGCAGCTACGAAGGAAGGCTAGGAATACCGGACGCCATACTAAACTAATAGACTGGAAGGACAACTTACGGAAAATGGAACGTGAGTTAAGGAAGACTATAAACCCTATACTGCAAAATACGGCCTGATAAAAGTCTATAAAGAAACCTACGGACCTTCCCCTAGTTGATATCTGCTGTATTAGCGCTGTAGGATTCTATTAGAACTTAGTCTAACCTAATATCGTTGCCTTTACCACTAGCTTATATAAAATTGATCGAATAATTAAGGAAAAGAAAAGCGAGCTTAGTGGATAGGAAGGCGAGCTTATAGATAAGGAGCTGGTAGAACAGAAACTACCCTATTAATACTGGAAATTTAAGGACGTATTCTTAAAGGTAGTATTTAATATGCTTCCGCCTTACTGACTATATGACTATAAGATTGAGATTAAGCTAGATAAGGAAAGCACCCTTAGCTATAGCCCCCTTCGTCAGCAATCTACTGCCGAATTATAGGCTATAAAGTAATATCTTATTAAGAACCTGGATAAGGGCTTTATTAAGCCTAGTAGTTAAGTCCCTTTCGCCTTACTAATTCTCTTTGTTAAAAAGCCAAACAGAGGACTTTGTTTTTGTATTAACTACTATAAGCTAAACAATATAACCCGCAAGGACCGCTATCTACTACCCCTACTCAATGAGACACTGGCCCAAATAAGTAAAGCTAAAGTTTTTATAAAGCTTGATATCCGCCAGGCCTTTTACCAAATTAGAATAGACCCCGGATCCATAGATCTTACTATATTTTAGACCCGTTACGGAACGTATAAATATAAGGTACTTCCTTTTGGACTAACTAACGGACTAGCTACGTACCAGCGGTATATAAATGATGTACTCTTTAACTACCTTAATGACTTCTATATAGCCTACCTAAATGATATTATGATTTACTCTAAGAATGAGCTAGAATACAAGGAGCACGTCTATAAAGTCCTATAATGGCTCTACGAGGCTGGTCTCCAGGCTAATATTAAGAAGTTGGAATTTAGTGTTAAGCGTATAAAGTACCTAGGGTTTATTATTAGTATAGACGGAATTAAGGCCGACCCAGAGAAAACGGCCGTAATTGACTAGTGGATACCCCCACGGACTATAAAGGGGGTATAATTATTTTTAGGTTTCTATAACTTTTATTAACGTTTTATTAAGAACTATAGTAGGATTGCCCAGCTTCTTAACCGCCTTACTAGGAAAGACCAGCCCTTCCACTTTAACGCCATATATATGTAGGCCTTTAATAAGCTTAAAAAACGGCTGGTATTAGCTTCTCTACTCGCCTACTTTAACCTAGAATGGCCCTTAATGCTAGAAACGGATGCCTTAGATAGCGTAATAGCCGGTATTTTTTCCCAGAAGTAACTGGACGGAGAATAGCACCCCGTTGTATACTATTTAAAGACTATAATAGATGCTAAGCTAAACTACCACATCTATAATAAAGAAATGCTGGCCATTATCTCTAGCTTTTAGCATTGGTGTATGCAGCTAGAGGGGACCCCTAAGCCTATTAAGGTAGTTTTAGATTATAAGGCCCTAGAATACTTTATAATAACCAAGGCTCTTACGGCCTAATAGGCACGCTAGGCGGATATCCTATCTTAGTTTAAC
>Ga0307507_10002603_pt1 | contig 37247 bp, 3 predicted proteins | sample 7_EM_MG_FD_207223 | JGI IMG/M metagenome (GOLD analysis project Ga0307507, IMG submission 207223) | Populus trichocarpa ectomycorrhiza microbial communities from riparian zone in the Pacific Northwest, United States - 7_EM | ecosystem: Host-associated > Plants > Roots > Unclassified | place...
AGGCTGCGTGTCAAAAAAATACGACATAGGCTAGTCGGTCGAGTTGCCAAATGCCCTCAACTGCGCGCCAATTGCGTCAACCACCAACCATTGAGGCCATTGGTAGGGTACCATATTTTCCCGATGAGAGGAGTCTTCCTTTAAAGTTCCTCTTTTTCTAACTCCGCGCTGTCCTCCTATATTAGTAGAACTTTATCCATTTTTGCCTTTATTGAGTAGTCCTTAGTAAAGCAGTTCTTTTAGCCGTATAAGAAGTAAGCTCCTTAATTGCTAAGGGCCTATTTATAGGGGTTACTATATATAGGCCAAGTATACACCGGACCCGTAGTAGGGCTAGCTATATAGCTAGCTGCTAAATTAATCGCGAGCTATATAGCTGGTGCTATAAGGGTTGCTAATTATACTAGGGGCACTATAGGCCGTTCTTATAGCGCTTATAGTCTGGTTTAAAGAGTTTTTGGCTTTATACTGCTTAGTATATGCCTTAATTTAATAGAGGCCTTAATTAATAGCTAAGCACTAGTCTGTTAGTTCCTTTAGCGTCTATATAGTAGTAACGACTAATAGTATAGCTTGCTATAGGTCTAAGGTAAGCTTATTAAATAGGTCTAGTAGCAGATCTTTATAGGGAATTTAGGCTTAGCTAGCTAGGTATAGGAAGCGGGTCTAAAAGGCTAAAAGGGTCTCCGTTATTTTTATATTAAGGGCTTTATAATTAAGGTAGGTATTTTATATCTTAAAGGGGTCCTTATAAATAAAAGACAGGTAGTTAATTATCTTTTCTTTAAAGAGGAAGGGGTCTACTAAGTCCTGAGCGTATTACGGACGTAAATATATCTATACGTCCCCGCCAGTATAGCCAAACATATAAACCATCTTAGCTTAAGTAGTAGGGAAGTGGTCTATATTAACTTTAAGCTTATTTTATAGTTAAAGCTTCTAATTATTAAATATAGGGTTAGTTCCGTCTATAAGCAATAGGGGGTCCACAACCTTTATAGACTGTAATAATGCTAATACTATGCGTTATATTAGGGCCTTAAGGACTATAGTAAGTCTCTAGGTGTCTAATAACTCTTTCCTAGGTATAGAGGTATTTCTAGTTTTAAGCGGCTCTTAAAGCCATTTAATTTTAGTGTTAGCTACTGCAAGCTCTTCCTAGGGGGTTAAAATGGCGACTATTTTACTATTAGAGGTATTTATAGGTCCTATAGCGGCTTTACTAGCTACTATATTTCTTAGTATAGTAGTAGGGATATTAGGTAATTTTTAGTATTTATTTATTTTTCTAGAGGTTCTGGTCTATATGTATTCTATTCTTAGGCTTTGCATTCTATTTATATTCCTTTAGTTTTTAGGGTTTTATCCTATCCTTATAGTTCTAGTAATATCCTTAGGGTCCTATTTTATATCCTTGTCCTATTTATAGCCTTATATATATATTTAAGTTCTTTTTTAGGAAGAAAGAGTAGTATAAGCTTTAGATAATATTAGCGACTTAGTTAATTAAGGTATAAGTACGGTAAGACGGTCGCATAAGCCTATATAATTAGATTATCTATAAACGAGGATCTAAAGCTAGAGAAAGAAAAGGAAAAGAATAGTAGTGCTACTTAAGGTTTTATGCGGCCCTTGAGTTACATAACTGCAACTATCTAAAACTATCTGCAACTGTCTACGACTATCTGCGACTGTCTATAACTGTCCGCCATAATCTACTATTTTCCACTAGCGCCGTAATAATAGTCCCCTTATATTTAAATTCTTCCTACTCTATTTAAAAGGGCAGCTAGCTTTAAAAACTAGATTATTTATTTATATTTTTTATTTATATCTACTATCCTTCTTTAAAATCTTATAATAACCTAAATAGAAAGCCTTTAAATACCTTATAAAAAGCTGTCGCGCTAAGGCAGGAAGGTCTCTCTAATAGTAAGAGATTGTAATAATATAAACCTCTAGGTAAGATAGCTAAATAAGCCCTAATACCTAAATACACTAAGAGCTTAAAGACTTCTATATACCTATAGTTACTAGCAACGCTAAGGAAAATATAAATACCCTCTATAATAGTTATAATACTACTAGAAAGTAGCCAGAACCCTTTTAGCCCTACTTAGGCTAATTAGAAGATTAAGCGCTAGAGGCAACCCTAAAATCTTCCCCTAAATTAGAAATGCTAGAGAAATATACTAATACGCCTAATTAGGGACCTAACTAGAACCCTCCTAGAAGACTACTGGCCTATAATTAGTATAGTAATAGTATATAATAATAATTCATTGCTTAACGTCCAATTCGGATCCCTATTGGGCCCACGCGGACTACTCCTTATATACATGCGGGGAGAAAACTCTATATAAGAAAACCCCGTGATCCATCTCCCCGCCTTTTGGGACTCGCCTACTAGCGCCTACGAGGCGCTTACGAGTCGCCTGTGGTGCTCTACTACCTTACTAGTAATAGTATATAGACTGCTCATAAGCTAAGTAGGCCTACCCCTTTAGGTAATTTAACCTAATCACTAACTTAAGACTTAAGCCTTATAGGGAAACCCGTATTAGCTACTGGTACTAATACCACCTCTATAGCTAGAGCTTCCCTAGGTCTAAGGTTAGAAAGTTAAGAGCTCTATACCAATTTTCTCTAAGGATATTAGGAAGCTGCTATAAGACTCTTGGAAGCTATATAGGAAGGAGCCACTAATAAATATATTAACATTTAGGGGTAGATCTAGATCTAGTAAAGCTTAATCTAGGCTAGATAAAAAAAATTTATAACCTAGCTAAGGCTAAGGGCCTTTTGGGGGCTACCTAGTACCTACCTAAAGAGGTATAGAAGACTTAGAGAGGTATTTATATAGTAAATAGAAAAAAGATATCGACTAACTAGCTAAGGCCTTTAGTAGTTTAGAACTCCGCTATAGACCTAATGCCTAATAGTTAGACGACTGGGTTTATAAAGTAGATAACTTCTTTAAGATGCTGATAATATAAGACAATACCAAAGAGCGTACTTAATAGATTATTAGTAAGATTAAAGACCAATCCCTAAAATAAATTACACTTAATTAGCTTAATAAAGAGCAAATTACTATATAGCCGCAGCTGTAAACCTTCCTAAAGAAATAGACTTAAGATCCGTATATTATATAATATAATAATACAGAACTATTCTGGAATGGGATATAGCTTAACCGCTATAATTTCCGCTAGTTTATAAACTTTATAGAAACTTATACTTAATTAATAGATCTAAAGCCCTTTAAAAATAAGGACGGTAGTATTTATAAGGAGAATATTAGATTTATTTGGGCTAGAATTAAGCTAGCAATTTATAATAAAATAAAGCGTATAGGAGCCCTATTATGGATTACCATATATATAGATTTTAAATAAGCGGTTCTAAACGCTAAGGATGTAGTAAAAAACTAAACCTCTTCTAGTAAGAAGCTGGGGGGTAACTAAAAGCGTAGGCACTCTAGTAGCAATATAGAGTAGACCCAAGCTCTAAAGAAGCCGTTCTTAAAAAGAAATCTAGAATAGTTAAAGTTAGGGACCTTAAGTAATGGGAAAGACTTCTAGAGCTAACCCAATACCCATTCGGCACCCTTATAACAATACTCTAAAAAGTTAACAGAAAACTTCTCTAAAGGTAAACCCAATTAGAAAAATAAGTAGGGTAATAACCGCACTAATAATCTAAAAAAAAGCCCTAGTTACGGATCTCTCCTAGCTATAACTAGGGCAAGATATAGAAGGAGAGACTCTCTATATTACTATTAAGCTAAAAATGGTACTCTCTATAGGTAAGGTATGTTAGTTCTAAGCACTATATAATAGTAGCGCCAAAATTAATCTTATATAATATGATTTAGTAAAAGAGTATAGGCTTATCCTATTGCTAAGGTGGCGAAAACCTATTATAGGGTTTCTAAATAAGCATTAGATTAAACTATATAGTGCCTATAAGCTTATAGTGCTAATGGCTAATATATATAACTGCATTAAGGTGGTTGGCCCGCAACCCTTCTAGACAGCTAACTTTATAGGCTATAACCTTATTTTTAGATATCTTTAGCTTGCAAATATAGATCTTAAGATACGCTTTAAGATAGGAGTTTTTAAATAGTGGAATAATAAATAATTAGAAGGGTGTATTTTACTAATAAGCTTAAAAGATATCCTAGAAGATATAGCCCTAGGAGAAATAGTATACGCTCTATACCTAAAGGAGTATTAGATTTAACCCCTATTTTATAATAAGACGGGTATAGAGCCTAGTATAGGTAATAACCCTTCTATAATAGATACTCTATAGGGAACTGCTAAATAGGTTATAGAGACACTGCAGGAAGGCAGCGATCTTAAAAATCTTATAAGATACTTCTACTGCCATAGGTTACTCTGGCTTAAGTAATATATAGAGAGTATACTATAATACCTTAAACGCTATATTAAAGAGTTTCCTACCCTCTACTGGCTACTGTATAAAACTATTTAATATATAGTGGCAACTATATATAAACAGCTACTATAGCGCGCAACGCTGCCTATAAGCGTCTTAAGGGAGCTCTAGAACTTACCTAATAATAATATAGAGGATAAACGCGACCCTAATTTGTTAAATATTTTAGTAGGCCTAAGGGACTTACTAAGGGTATTTTTGGGTAGGTAAGCTAAAGTTCTTTAGCGGAACTTAGTATATAATTATATAATTAATCTAAAAGAAGGCAAATAACCACTAAACCTTTTTATTTATAACCTCTCTTATAAAGAGCTTAAGATCCTATAGGAGTACCTTAATAGCTTACTAGAAAAGGATAGATACGGCCTAGTAAATCGCTAGTAGGCGCGCCAATCCTCTTTATCTTAAAACTAGATAGAACTATAAGGCTATATATAGACTATTACGGTCTTAATAAGATTATAATTAAGAACTGTTGCCTACTACTACTAGTTAGTAAAATACTAGATTAACTATCTAGGGCTAAGATCTTTATAAAGCTAGATTTATAAGACGCCTATTATAGGCTCTATATTAAAAAAGGCGATAAGTAGAAGACTGCTTTTAAGACCTAATATAGCCACTTTAAGTATATAGTAATACCTTTTAGGCTGGCTGATGCGCCTATAATATTCTAATTGTATATTTATAAAGCCTTAGGGGGACTAGTTAACCGCATATATATTATTTATTTAGATAACATTCTAATCTACTTAGAAAATAAGGATTAGTATAAGTAACACGTCTATAAACTGCTAGAACGTTTAGATAATTAGGGTCTCTATACTAAAGTATTAAAATATATCTTTAATACTAAGCAGGTTAAGTTCCTGGGTTATATTATAACGCCTATAGGTGTAGTTATAGACCTAGTATAGGTGCGGATAATCTAAGAGTGGCCAGAGCTAAAGAGCTACTAGGATGTTTAAGTGTTCTTAGGCTTTGCCAATTTCTATAGGCGCTTTATTTATAACTACTTAGACATTACCTAATACCTATTTAACTATATTACTAAAGCTTTTTAAAACCTAGTATAGGGAGTAAAAGGCTTAAAGGCGGGAAGAAAGAAAACTAAGAAGGGATTAACTAAATGGTATAAACTATAGATATGGCCTAAAAAGGTCCAGGAAGCCTTTTAGGAACTATACATAAAGTTTATAAAAGCTCTACTATTACGGCATTTTAACCTAAATTAGCCACTAATAATAGTCACCAATATATTAAATTTTACCCTTATTAGTATTCTACTACAACCTAATAGGTATTTAAATGCTACCTAGCTCTACTAAAGACCGGTAGTATTCTATAATAGAAAATTCCAGGGACCTAAAATTAGGTATTATACCCATAATAAGAAACTACTAGCTATAGTTAACTGCTTTAAATAGTGGCGACACTACCTTAAGTACGTAAGCTATACTACTTATATACTCTTAGATTATTATAATCTACGCTACCTTATAACTATAAAAGAGCTTATATCTTAATAAGCCACATAGGCAGAGGAGCTTAGATAATTTAACTTAAAGATTAAATATAAGCTAGGGGAAAATAACCCTACTAATAGACCATTATAATAGCCAGACTATACTAAAGGCTTTAAAATAGGAGAAGGAAAACAGATAATAGATATCTTACTCCCTATATTATAGAATAAGCTCTGGTTATAGGATGCTTAAATACCTATAGCTCTATATACTAAGTCTTAGGGTAGTACAAATCCTATTAGCTTCTACTAACGTTCTAACTAGTACCTGGTCTATAGCTAATAAGGGTCCAAATATACTTAAACAGGACGTCCCTAATATAAGTTTAGAACCTAATAATACACCACTAATTACTAAGCTATCCCCTTAAACTAAAAGTAAAGCTATAGAGCAATTGGAACTTAGAGCCCTAAAGGACTTTAACCTTATAGCAGCCTTCCTAACATATACGTACTAAAAAGTTATAAGATCTATAGTACTATCTAGTTTTATACTTGGAGTAGTATAACGTAGTTAGTAGGCAAGCTGCCAATATAGGCAAGTTGCCCACATTAAAACCCCACTAAAAATTAGAAATTTTACACCTTAATATCTTAATAACCACTTAATAATAAATCCTAATAATTTGAATTTAGACTTTTATATATACTCTATAGCTTCTATTAAAGTTATATAGTAAATAGTTTAGTGGTTTTTAAGATATTTTTAAAATATTAAAATTTAGGGGCCAAACCGAGGCCATATTACTATATCTTAAAAACCACTAAACTATTTACTATGTAACTTTAATAGAAGCTATAAAGTATATATAAAAGTCTAAATTTAAATTATTAGAATTTATTATTAAGTAGTTGTTAAGATATTAAGGTGTGAGTTTTCTAATTTTTAGTAGGGTTTTAATGTGGGCAACTTGCCCGTATAGGCAGCTTGCCCACTAACTATGTTAAGGCAAAACAGCTTTTACCTAGGAACCATCTAAAAGGTTAATAGATCTTATCTATAAGGTGTAACAGAGGGACGCCTCCTATACTATCTTTAATATAGAAATAGACTAGAAATGTAATAGAAAGGAAGCTGCTAGGTGTTACTATTAGGAACTGGATCTAATAGGCCTACTATATAGATATGGCAAGGTTTAGGTACTATAAGAAGTAAATCTATAATAGAAGATCCTTATAAGAAATTATAATAATCCTTTAGGTAGCTACTATGGTTAAGCTAAGACAGTAGAATTACTTTAATATAAATACTATTGGCTAAAGCTTAAGTAGGAAGCAAAGGAGTATATTAGCCACTATAAGAAGTGTTAAGTATATAAAATCCAAAGGCATAAACTATAGGGCTTACTTAAATTAGTTCCCCCCACTAGTAAGCTATAGCAATATTACGCTATAGACTTTATTACGGATCTTCCGCCCTTAAAAGATAGGTAAGGACGAATATATAATTTAGTTCTAGTACTTATTAATAGGTTTTTAAAGTACGTCTAATACCTTCCTATTAATAAGATAATTAATATATAAGTGCTTATAAACCTAATTAAGGAGAAATGCTTTCTTAAAGTAGAGATTACTTTAATTATTGCAAAGATATTTTAAAAGAATATTAGGACTAAGGTCTATAATCTGCAAATTATAGAAAGCGCTCTAATACTATAGTGTTATTGTAACCTATAAAGAAAGCTTATAGTAGGCCAAGAGAAGGAACACCAAAATCGAGATCCGACCCATACTGTCCTATGGGGGTTCCTTTCCGTCTCATCTTGTCCGTACGGCCAAGCTGGGAGTGAGGATCTCGTCTGTTACTGATGCAGCGGCGTTACGTCGTGGCTAGAGGGCGCTTTCGAAAGCGTCGTCCTTGACGCCATTAGAACAGCAGAGTTTTCGCGGGTCTTGGCGCTCGTCAACAACATAAGGCAACTTACTAGGAACAGAGGAATGGTCTTAAAAACTACCCAACGTCTCTCTACCTAGGCTACCGATCTAGGGCCACAAGCCAGCGCTTGCACTTGCTGGCAGAAGTGATAGGTGGATCTAAAGGGACGACAGGGCACCTCTGTACTTGTTCCGCTCTGAGACTGTCCAGCAGCGAGGGCACAGGAAGAATCTTAACACCGTTAACCATATTTAGCGACGTTAATCCTCCTGTCCTGAGGCGACGTTAATCCTCCAGTTCTGAGGCGACGTTAATCCTCCCTTCCTACGCAGCGGCGTTAACCCTCTCTAGGCAGCGACGTTAATCTTTGGAAAGAGCTGGGACGAACCTGTATAGGTAGGCTGGAACGGACTTATGGGATAGGCTGGAACGGACTTACAGGATAGGCTGGAACGGACTTAGATGCAGGTGTCGGTTAAGATGGGAGGACAACAAGTTTGGTTAGTAGGCGGCTGAGGGACGATAGCTGCGCGGCGTTGAGTTATCTAGGCCCGCGCCTGTAAGACACGGTTGGCCTGTTGTCGCGAGAGCGTCACAGGTAACGCGAAGCAGCTGGGGTAACGGCTGTGGGGCGTGGTATACAATGGCAGCGACGGACGACTCCAAGGACCTCACCCCTTTACTGGGCTCTGACCCCTGGTGGACCTGTCTTGGAGGAAGGATTAACACCTTGTTGACGACACTGTCTGTATAGCCCGAAAGGACGGATGCGCGTGTTGGTTTATCTAGGCAGGGACAGGCTGTAAGGATAGGCTTATGGAGCAAATCAGGTGCACACGGGTAGGAGCTGGCTTCGTCCACCAGCTGCTGCAACCGTGGTAAGGAACTGGGCAAGCAGTTTGGGCAAACTTGCTGTGTATAGTAACTCTCGTAGCACTACAATGCATATATACTCTGGCCGCTGCAATGCAAAGGGCGCAAAGTGAACGCAACTCTAATGTCACAAAGTATATCAAGACACGCCTAAATAAACTATGGAGGGACCCTAGGGCGCCTCGTAGGAGAATAAACCAACAACCCCAAAGTAGGGAAGAGATATTAAAGAAACAGGTAAAGAAAGCAGAAGAAGAATAATACTGCGTTAGGGCCCAGGCCCATATAGAGGAGGAAGGGAGACGCGTAAGAGGCTAGTAAAGACAATAGTAAGAAAGAGAAAGGAGCCAAAGTAGAGCATAAAAGAACGCTAGGAAACCATCTTCCGTAATATAATACTGGTTGGACTAACGCTGGAGAGGTATATAGGAGTTAAAGGTATAGAGGCTAACTTAGGCAAGAGAAACCTAAGCTATAGCATAGTTAACGCTATAGAGGGTAAATACTTAAGAGCTCTAAGAAGGCCTAATAAAGGCAGAAAATATAATAGTAACACTCTTAAGAACAGGGATAATAGGACTAAAAGATTAGCTCTACTAGGTAGGTATCCTAATAGGCAGCCTAAGATATAAATGTGGCTGGCTAAGACAGACACTAAAATATATAATACTGTTATGCCCCCTACGCACTAACCGAAAAGCTATACTCTTAGTAGCTAGCATAGAGAACTATAACACACTACTCTTAATATAAAAAGGTCTTAAGGCGGTTACCCAGTGGCTTATTAGCCAAAATGTACTAGACCAGTTCCAGGTTACAAAGAAAATGGTAATAGAAGGTAAAGGGGCGAGTAATAGGCGCCCCCTAATAACTCTATAGTAGTAGAGCAAATTTTGCAATACTAGCGCGTCCGTAGGCTTATTACGGCAGCAGTGGTTCCTAAGGAGGTTAAAAAGTAAGGTAGTAGAGCACTATAGGTGACTCGTAGGCGCCTTATAGGCGAGTCCTAAAAGGTAGGGAGATGGATTACAGGGTTTTCTTAAAAGAGTTTTCTCCCCACATGTATATAAGGAGTAGTCCGCGTGGGCCTAATAGGGATCCGAATCGGATGTTAAGCAATGAATAATAATAGTAGGCCAAGAGAGGCCCTAAAGAGTAAATAGGTTAAATTAGATATGGAATAGATAAGCTCCAGAGACTATAAGGATTAATTAGGGCTACGACCTAAGGCAGGAGAGGTCCTTAGCCTTTTTACATATATAGTATAGAATTAATAGGGTATTTTGCTAGAACTGTATTTCTATTTATTAGTCTATATTAGGAATAGTATTTCTATACCTTTTTAAATGCCTTATAAGGCCTTCCTAAGCACTAATTGAGATTCTTAAGTGCTACTATATATAAGAACTAATCCCAAATTCTATAAGTCTAAACTATAAATACCTAATCTAAAAAGCTACTATACCTTATCCTTAGGAGCAGGATTAGTATCTATTGGCCTACTAAGTAATAGCTAATAGGAATAAGATCTAGATCCCTTAATAGAAGTATAGATAGGTATAAAAATAGGGGTAGACTAATAAGGTATAGAAGGAGCAAAGACTCTTAAACGCTTAATACTAATATTAGGTCCAAACCAGTACTAATAGAGTTCTTAAAACGTAAGCTTATAGTTAATAAAGATATGCTTAAGCCTAAAATAAATAAAGACGTTGGCTAGCTAGTAAAGTTTAGAACCACTAAGACCTTACTATAGTAACTATTGGTTACCTACTTACTAGGTACCTAAAAGATAACCTACCTAATACCGCATTATATTATGCTCTTTAAAAACTTAATATATATACGCAAACTCCTTCTTATAGTAGATAATAACCTTCTTCTTATTACCCCCATCCTTTACCTTATCCTTAGTATACTAATCTTACTCCCTTATTAGGTGTTACTAGCTAGCTTACTAGAAATTATAGGTGGTATAAATGGCTATAGTATAGTCTTAAATTTAACCCAGATATTTAGCATTAGCGCTAGAATAAGAGAGAGCCTAGGTAATATAGTAGTTAAGGATATTAAAGGATTATTGCTACTTAGGCCTAGGCTATTAAATCTTAAAGTTAGTAATAAAAACCTATTAAGGATAGGAAAGCTTACCTTAACGCAACTGCCGCTCTTAGTATATATATATTAATTATAAGGACTAAAGGTGTTGGACCTTATATAGTAGGTCTTATTATAAGTATTTAGAATCATCTAATTAGACTTTTGGTCTTTTAAGGATATATAAGCAAAATTATTTAGGTAGGACTAGTACTAATTATGGGTTAGTAGAGGTTAAGGTTCTATATATAGTGGTAGGGCTAAAATACGCCATAGAATTAGCTTAAAAGAGCAGTTAGTAGGAGAATAAAGAGGTATATTAAATTAATAATAGAAAAGAAGAAAATCTTAATAATATATTAAACATACGTCTAAAATTAAATAAAGGTTAATAATAGGAAGTAAGATATTAAGGAAAAGGAGCAGCTTAACAAGCAAGGTATCTCTATACTTTACCTTCTAACACCCTTTTAGTAAATAGCCGCAACCTTACTAATATAACTCTATTATAATAGCGTAATTTAAAAGGAAGGAAACACGCATATAAGCTATTTAGCTATTACTTCCTTATAAAAACTAATTACGTAGCTAGGGAAGGCAATTGAGACGTTAATTATAGAGGTATATAGGTTAAATTATACCTAAATAATACTATAGTATTAAAGAATAACGTTATAGACGTTCTTAATAATTGTATAATAGCTATAGGTGCTATTGCGAAGTGTCCCTGTTTGCTAGGTAGTAAAGCTATACCAAATATATAGTATAGGACTACTAGATTTAGAAATAAATATACCAAATCTTAAAAGATAAGTCTCTTTAATTAACTAATTAATTACCTAACTATATATAATAGCCTAAGGATAAATACAGAAGTAATATATTAGTAATATAGGGAATTATAAAAAAGGATTACGGATTAATATTTTAGCAGTTAAAATATAGTAATAAGCCAAGACTCTATATATTAAATTCTATACTAAAAGGTTCTATAGAACTATATTAGGAATACTAAATTATTTATAATACTTATAATTAATTATAGACCGGTATAAAGGCTTAAAAGTAAAGTTGCATAAAAATCTTTAGGTTAGCCTAGGTAGTTACTAGCATACTTCTAATAGGCCTTTAATAGGTTTCCCAGTAATTCTTATATCTTTTCTCTAGTTATATTTTTTCTTTATTAAGGTTTTTAGGAGTTTAAAGCAGGGGTTAGATAGATAGATAATATATAATAGCATACTAATATCTCTCTAAACCCCTTTTGGGACGAGCCGTTATAATCTCCCTCTACTATAAGGTAATGGCAATTGGGGGCCAATTATAAGAAGAGGGGGAGCAATATAAGGGATATTATTGCGGTTACCTTAGGTTGTCCTTAGGACAACCCCTAGATACTATTAGCGACTTAGTTAATCAAGGCACGAGCACGGCAAGAGGGACGCGCAAGCCTGTACGATTGGATTGTCTATAAACGAGGATCTAAAGCTAAAGAAAGGAAATAAGAAAAACGGAAGCACTGCTCAAAGTTATATACAATCTTCTGGTCACGTGATAGCAACTTACCGCAACTTGCCATTATATAACGGCAGTTTGCGGCAATCTAACAGCAATTTACTAGTGCTGTAACATTATCCCCCCCTCCAAAAAAGCCTGCCCTTAGGCTTTGTATATCCATATTACCCCCATAGAGCATTCTTATCTTTATACTCTACTAGTAATTTATTATCTTTGCTATGCTAGCACTCTATCCACTTATCTAAGTACTTTAGTAGTCTAGGTTTGTTAGGATAACGGCTATAGAACTCTTATAACTTGTGGGGGCTACCTATAAAAATTTATACGGAGTACCAGGTAGGGTCTAAATTATATCCTTTCTAACTTATGTAGTACTTTAGTGTTCCTTATATAAGTTTACAGGCCAGTATTTCTTTAATTTCCTATTTATTGTCGCTATTAACTTAAATTAGTAGGGGCGGTTCATTCTTTTATTTAGGTAATAGGTCGTTTATAGCTTTCCATAGCTTATCCAGCAAAAATTTAGGGTAGACCTTAATTAAATCCGGGAGCTTTACTTTATATAAGTTGCCTCTCTTTTTAAGAACTTTGTATAGTCCTGCTATCTAATAATCTAGCTTATAGCTAGGCCGCTCTATTTTCTAGTTCTTTGTTATAACCTAGACCTTATTACCTACGGTAAAGTTAGGCTTACGCCTATGCTTACTTACCTGCTATTTTATTAATTTCTAGGCCTTTTCTAGGTTTGTATAGGCTACTATCCAGGCTTCTTCTAAGCGCTTAGCGTACTACTGGGCTTCTTTATAAGATAGTTTTTCGCATATAATCTAGGGTCCTTCTAGTCTTTCCTAGTTAAAGCTTATATAGGGTAAGGTTGCCTAAGCATAGTCTATTAGGGGTAGCAGTTCAGCCTAGTTATCTTAGAAGTAGTTAATAAAGGGCCGAAGTCTTTAGCCTAAATATTAATTTATAATCTCCATCTAACCGTCTGTCTAGGGGTAGTATACTATAAAGAGCTTTAGCTTAATACCTAAGATCTAGGTAAACTTATTCTAAAAAGCTAATATAAATTGCGGCCTGTAATTAGATACAATAGTATCTAATAGTCTGTAAATTTAGTAGACGTAGTGGATATACAGTTAGGCCGCCTCTTTAGCATCAATATTCTTATAATAAGGGATTAAGAATAGGCACTTGCTAAAGCGGTTAACTATAACCATAGCTATCTTATATCCGCTATGGTTCATAGGTAGCTTGTAGAAATCTATAAAGATATACTGCTAGGGGCGCTCTGGTATTAGGAGTAGTTTTAATAGTCCTAGGGTCTTATCTTATGGGATTATAGATCTATAGCAGCTGTTACAGTTCCGTACATAACGGTTAATATCTATAACTATTCTGGGCCAGTAGTAGTGGTTGCCAATAATCCTATAGGTCTTATTTTTTCTAGGGTAGGCCGTAGAGACCTAGGCATATGCTTTAGTAATAAGCTAAGTCTATAAGTTCTGCTCCTCTGCTACTACTAGCCGCTCCTAATACTTAAGTAATCTATTTTTAAGGGACTATAGGCTAGTAATATCCTTTGCCTTTTTACAGTACTCTTATAGAGAAGGGGCCGTATAATTTGCTTGTAGTAGCTTATTAATAAGGTTAAGTTCTGTAGTATTAATAGGGCAAATTTCAGCCTTTATGGGGTCCGTATTTAGTTCTACCTATATTTAGGGGTTAAGGTGCTCTAATTATAGCAGTATCTGGGTCTATAATATAATCTTTATGGCTATTTAGTTATCTAGGTCTTGTTCGCGCCTTATAAGGGTATCTGTATAGTTGGTTGCACCTAGCCTATATATAATTAGGAAGTGGAACTAAGATAGGATATCCGCCTAGTGTGCCTACTAGGCCATAAGGGCCTTTATTATTATAAAGTATTCTAAGGCCTTATAATCTAAAACCACTTTAATAGGCTTAGGGGTCCCTTCTAGCTATGCACGCTAGTGCTAAAAGCTAGAAATAATAGCCAGCATTTCTTTATTATGGATGTGGTAGTTTAGCTTGATATCTATTATAGTTTTTAAATAGTATACAACAGGGTGCTATTCTCTGTCCAGTTGCTTCTAGGAAAAGACACTAGCTATTACACCGTCTAAGGCATTAGTTTCTAGTATTAAGGGCCGTTCTAAGTTAAAATAGACAAGTAGGGGAGCCGATACTAGCCGTTTTTTAAGCTTATTAAAGGCCTGCCTGCATATAGCGTTAAAATAGAAGGGCTAGTCTTTCTTAGTAAGACGGTTAAGAGGCTAGAAGATCCTGCTATAGTCCTTAATAAAGCGTTAGTAGAAGTTACAGAAACCTAAAAATGATTATACCCCCTTTACGGTCCGTAGGGGTACCTACTAGTTAATTACGGCTATTTTTTCTAGGTCTACCTTAATTCTGTCCGTACTAATAATAAACCCTAAGTACTTAGTACGCTTAATACTAAATTTTAACTTCCTAATATTGGCCTAGAGACCAGCTTCGCGGAGCTGTTATAGGACTTTATAGACATATTCTTTATATTCCAGTTCATTCTTAGAGTAAATTATAATATTATCTAGGTAGGCTATGCAGAAGTCATTAAGGTAGTTAAAGAGTACATCATTTATATACCGTTGGTACGTAACCAGTCTATTGGTTAGTCTAAAAGGTAGTACTTTACATTTATATAATCCGTAGCGGGTCCGAAATATAGTAAGATCCTTAAATCTAGGGTCCATTCTAATTTGGTAAAAAGCCTAGTGGATATTAAGCTTTATAAAAATCTTAGCCTTACTTATATAGGCTAGTATTTCTTTAAGTAAGGGCAGCAAATATTAGTCTTTGCAGGTTATATAGTTTAATTTATAGTAGTTAATGTAGAAACAGAGTCCGCTATTTAGCTTTTTTATAAAGAGGATAGGTAAGGTAAAGGGGACCTAGCTAGGCTCAATAAAGCCCTTATTAAGGTTATTAATAATATACTACTTAGTAGCCTATAGCTTATTAGTAGATTACTAGCAGAGGGGGCTATAGCTAAGGGTATTTTTTTATCTGGCTTAATCTCAATCTTATAGTCGTACAGTCAGTAAGGCGGGAGTATATTAGATACTACCTTGGAGAATATATCCTTAAATTTCTAGTATTAGCGGGGTAGTTTCTGTTCTACCAGCTCCTTATCTATAAGCTTACTTTCCCCACTAAGCTGGTTACAGGCCAGGGCTTCCTTATCTTTAATTATCCGGTTAATTTTATATAAGCTAGTTATAAAGGCAATAGTGTTAGGCTATTTTAAGTTCTAGTAGAACCCTATAGCACCAATACAGCAGATATTAAATGGTAGGAGATTTATAGGTTTCTTTACAGACGTTCCATGGACTATATTTTACAGTAGAGGGTTTATAACCCTCTTTAGCTCCTATTCCATTTTCTATAAGTTATCCTTTTGGTCCAAACGTTTAGTATAGCGTCTAATATTCCTTACTGTTCTTTATAGCTATATAGGGCCTAAGCCAGCTAGCTTATTACTAACTTCCTAGGTTTCCAGTGCTAGTAGTACAACATTAATAGTCTAGGGGCGGCGTAGTATACAGATCCATTGCGAATTAAGCTATATATCCTTCTTAAAGGCCTAGTCCCTATGTATAGCATCAGCCTAGTAAACGGTGTCTATCTATAGACACACAAGATTTTCCATTATAATGCTGATTTCCTTTATAAAAAAAGGTATTAGGGGTAGGGTTTTAGGCTAGACAAGCCGTCTACTCTATATATTAAGCTGTAAGCCTAGATAGGCTAGCTATTTTCTTTCTAAGATTATATTATAGCTTTCTAGGTCCGTAATAAAAAAGGGGATATTATACTGCCTTTATCCGTCTACACAGAGGTAAATCCGTAAGATAGTTGTAATAGGTAGTCCTATCCATCTGTTATACCCGCAAATAGGAATTGGTTTAGGCAGTTCCTTAAGGGGTATATTTAAAAAGTCAGCCAGCTTTATAGCATACTGTATATCTATTAAGGCAAAGGTATTTACTCTAGAGTTAGCTAAAGCAGAGGTTAAAACTTAATATCTATTACGGAATAAAGTATAAGGAATAGTGCAGCTTCTTCTGCCAACTAGCCAACCTAGATTAATATATAATATATTAATTCCTTTTAACCCTAGAGAGGAGTCTTCCTCTAAGGTTCCTCTTTTTCTAACTCTATACTATCCTCCTAAATTAACAAGACCTTATTTATCTTTGCCGCTATTAGGTAGTCTTTTATAAAGTAGTCTTTCTAGCCGTATAAGAAGCAGGCTCCTTAATTGCTAAAGGCCTATCTATAGGGGTTGCTATATATAGGTTAAGTATTCGCCGGACCTATAGTGGGGCTAGCTGCACAGCTAGCCACTAGGTTAACAGCAGGCGGTACAGTTAGTGCTATAGGGATTGCAGATCTTACTAGGGCGCTATGGCCTATTCTTATAATACTTGTGTTTTGGTTGGCAGAGCTTCTAGTCTTATACCGCTTAGCATATACCTTAATTTAGTAGAGGCCTTAGTTAATAGCTAGGCACTAGTCCATAAGTTCCTTTAGCGTCTATATAGTAGTATAAACCAGTAGCACAGCACGCTATAGGTCTAGGGTAAGCTTATTAAAGAGGTCTAGCATTAAATCTTCCTAGGGGATTTAAGCCTGTCCAGCTAGGTGTAAAAAGTGGGTATAGAAGACCAAGAAGGTCTCTGTTATTTTTATATTAAGGGCTTTATAATTAAGGCGGGCGTTCTATATCTTAAAGGGGTCCTTATAAATAAAAGATAGGTAATTAATTATCTCTTCTCTAAAGAGGAAGGGGTCTGCCAAGTCCTAGGCATATCGCGGATGTAAATACGTCTATACATCCCCACCGGTGCGGCCAAAGACGTAGGCCATTTTAGCTTAGGTAGTAGGGAAGTGGTCCATATTAACTTTAAGCTTATTTTATAGTTAAAGCTTCTAATTATTAAATATAGGGTTAGTTCCATCTATAAGCAGCAGGGGTTCCATAACCTTTATAGACCGCAACAATACTAATGCTATACATTGGGCTAGGGCTTTAAGGACTATAGCAAGTCTCTAGGTGTCTAATAACTCCTTACTAGGTATAGGGGTGTCTCTAGTTTTAAGTAGCTCTTAAAGCCGTTTAATTTTAGCATTAGCTGCTATAAGCTCTTCCTAAGGGGTCAAGACGGCGACTATTTTACCATTAGAGGTATTTACGGGTCCTACAGCAGCTTTACCAGCTGCTATATTTCTTAGCATAGTAGTAGGGGTATTAGGTAATTTCTGGTTGTTTGTTTATTTTCTAGGGGTTCTAGTCCATATATATCCTATTCTTAGGTTTCGCGTTCTATTCGTATTCTTTTAGTTCTTAGAGTTCTGTCCTATCCTTAGGGTCCTATTCTTTATCCTTGTCCTATTCGTGGCCTTGTAGATATATTTAAGTTCCTTCTTAGGAAGAAAGAGTAGTAACGAGCTTTAGATAATATTAGCGACTTAGTTAATTAAGGCACAAGCACGGTAAGAGGGACGCGCAAGCCTGTATGATTGGATTGTCTATAAACGAGGATCTAAAGCTAAAGAAAGGAAATAAGAAGAACGGAAGTACCGCTTAAAGTTATATACAATCTTCTGGTCACGTGATGGCAACTTGCCGCAACTTGCCATCACGTAATGGCAGTTTGCGGCAATCTGACGGCAATTTGCTAGTACCGTAACAGATACCCCTTAAACGTCCATTAGTTACATACTAGAGGCACATACCCGTAGTATATAGTCTCTATAATCCCTAAGGCCTTACCTCCTTAAGGATTTATCTCTCTTACCAATCTATCCTGTTCCACAATTGTGCCTTATAGCCCCCTATCTATAAAGTCCCCTTATAGAGATTGCTATTATATATAGCAAATTGTAGTTATATTACTAAAGGGTTATATATAGCTTTAAACGGCGCTTCTGTCCCTCCCCTTTCCTTTCTCTAGCTTTGGATCCTTATTAATAGACAATCCAATTATATAGGCTTGTATGCGTCCTTCTTGCTATACTCGCGCCTTAATTAACTAAGTCGCTAACATTAATAAAGAGATATATATTTATTAATATAGACTGCAGCCTCTTTTATATAATATCCTTTTATAATAGCTATAAGTTATAAACCTTTTTACTAACTGCTAAATGGGCTATAGTTATATAGCCGTCTATTTTAGGATTAATTAACTATAAAAGGATATAAAACTCTAGCTACTTAACTATCTAAAATAGTAAGTTTTATATAATAATTAATATAATTAGGGCCTTATTAATAACTTCCTTATTTAGGACCGCTTGGAGTACTTCTAAATCTAGCTCTTTTATCTTATTTTAAGATAACACTTTAAGGTAAAGATCTTTTAATTAATCCTATATTGCTTCTTTTATATAACTAGTTTTAGGCTTAACTCTAATGCTATACTTTAACGCTAAGTGGTTTTAAAAGTTAGAAGTTAACTATATAGTATATAACTCTATATAGTGTTTAATAGAATAAAAGATGGGCATTTTTATTTTGTATAGGCTTATTACTGTCTAGTGGATAGATATGCTCCTATATTGAAAGAGCTAAGCGACCTCTTGTATTTTTTAACTTAGAGGTATTAATAGAGTTAAGAGCGTCTAATTCCACTTCTAAAGCTATATTTATATAATAATAAAGAAGAAGGCAACTAAAAATTTATTTGGGGTATGCCAAGACTTATCGCGATAAGGATATTGTTACGAAGTTTATATAGAACAGTTCATTAATAAAATGGGTTGATTAATTGATGATCTTAACTTAATCATTAATCGATGCTTCTAATAAGCTCCTAGGGCTTCAAGCTATGAAGAGACTTTATAGTGCACGGGCTCCGTACACGTGACTTATGTACGTGACCTATGCCTTTATAGAATACAGATTATCTAACACACCCCCTTAGCTTTAAGCTCTTTAAGGTCAAAGCTAGCCACCTTCTCGTGTCCGTTAATGAGTTAATTAAACTATAATCTTATCTAAATCCTTCCGTCGTGCTCTGATACTGTCCCTTAGGTCCTTTAGTTACTTCTCCTTATTCAGCTGCTCCTTAATATCTACTATTATAATTATATTAACAAAGCTTTAAAACCTCTACTTAGGCAGGGCCTTTATAAGTCTATTGGCGATTATCTCCTTTATTACTATCTATTAAAATCATACTTATTTTATTACGTATTCCTAACATAGCTAGTGTTAATAGATGTTAACATATTAGAGCTTTATAATTAGCTTTACTGTGTTTTCTATAATTAGTTAGAGTGTCTAGGTGTTGTTACATTTAATAATTAAGGGCTTATTTAGATGTAACGTTATTGCTTTAAACAACCTGCTAATAAAGATAGCTTCCTTTACTGTCTGTAATAGGGCTAATAACTTAGCTTCTATGCTTAATGTTATAACCATACCCTACTTGTTTGCTCTCTAGGTAATCGGCCCCCTAAATAGCTTTATAATATATCCTTATAAGCTCTTTCTACTAATGGAGTTATCTATAAATAATGCGTCGCTAGTATAGATAAATAATTGCGCTTTACTTTTACTGTCTTTGTCATCTTATCCTTAGTTATATATTTCTTTATCTCTCCCTCTACTATTTATTCCTTCCTTATCTCCTCCATAGTAGATTGCTCTGCTCCTTATGCTATATAGGTACTAGATAACTCTGTCTGCTGCTTAATAGTGCTCTTGGCCTAGGTTCTAATTAAACCTTACCAGCTATAATACTATAAAAGTAATATCTAGACGCGTTATAGTGGCTGCATAGAGTACTAAACCCAATTTTCTCTAATATAGTATTATAGAGACTAGTAGGGATATAGGACGGACTAATAGGTCTATATTAGGGGACGGGCGCGTTAGATGGATTAATTGGTAATTAGTAGGAAGGAGTTCTAATTCTGCTATAGGAGTATCTAAAAGACGCCCTTTAAAATCTATCTTATACTAGTTAGCTATCTTCTTAATATAGGCTTCCTAGGATAGCTATAGAAGCCTCTAGCTATAATTATATAGCATATAAATTCCTAGGAACCATTTTAGCTCGCCAAGGGTACTTATCTAGTATTTCTTACTTAGCTCCTTAATTGCTTCTTAAACTTTTTTCTTATTTATCTTTTAGTAGCAGAAGACAATATTATTAATATAGAAGAAGATAACTATTCTACCTTTTAGCATAATATACGGCTCCTAGGGAACCTCTTTAAAACCTAATTTATTTAATAAGCTTATAAGATTCTTTTACCATAATGGAGGGGATTGTTGTAGTCTGTAAAGGGCTTTTCTTAAGCGTAGTACTTTATCTATCTTTCCTTTATTAAACCCTGGCGGTAGCTTTATATAAACAACCTTATTAAGATTATAATGGATAAACGCGTTAACCGTATCTATCTACATTGTCTCTAGGTCGAATTTTATGGTAATCGCCATAAGGGTTTAAAAGGTCATACTAGCTAATATAGTAGCTTTTATAGGTAGGTCTCCTGGAGCCTATTAATTTCCGCATACTACTAAGCGTGCCTTACACTTCTAAAAGAATTTATACTTATCCGTCTTATAGATAAATACCTATATTAAGCTGAGGACCTGCTATCCATTTGCGTACTTCTTATCTATTTCTTAAAATAACCTTATTTAATAATAAGATTGGAGATGGGCTTATTAAGCTTCTTAGAACTAATCTTAAAAAGGATACATATTAAGGTTATAGATTAACTAAGGTGGCGGAGGTAAGTTCTTCCTATATAGTCTAATATTACATATTCTGCCTAATTTCAGCTTGCTGTTATTAAGTTAACTATTAAGGTTAAACTTCCCTCCTACTAAGAAGGCGCCTTAATAGGCTAATGTAATCCTTTTAGTAATAAAGTTTTTAAACCTATTATTATAGACTTCCTTAAATAAGTTTTTAACTAAGTTGTTAAACACCCCCTAAGTATAAAACCTATCTCCTATTTAATTAACAATGTCCTAATTAGTATCTTATATATATCTAACTTTATAGGATACTCAACATAAAAGGCATATGGAGATTCTTTATCTTCTTTTGTTAGAGGTGGCGTACAATATATATCTTTAAAAGCTCCTACAAGGTCAAGATCTGCTAAATTATTAAATGTTTAAACTGGCTTATCATTAACGTTGTTATCTTCCTCTTAAATTAACAGTTTAAATACTTTTTTATTATCTTCTAGAAGAACCTCATTCTTAGTTAGGGTATTAGGGAGTTAAATCTTCTTAATTAGTATGTCTAATTTAGCATATAGGTCCTTTAAGATGTCCATTTACTTGCCGTTAAAGAACATCTTTTTATTAAAGATAACATCCCTTATAGAGATAACGATACCCTTATATAGGATCCAGATCCTATAGATATTAGCGGAGTTATAGCCAATAAGGTAGCTGATATAGGCTTATAGATCTAGCTTACCTAGCCTTTTCTTCTTTAGCTAGGCGTCTAACGTTATCGCATATACCCTACAGCCGTAGGCTTTTAGGTGCGCTAGTTACGGCTTTCTTAATCTCCTATTAGCTAGGTAGGTATAGAACCTCTTATATAGCAATTTCCAACCATTACTTTCCCGTGGCGTTTAATCTTAAAGGTAGACTATATAGTCAACTATCTCGTTCTATAGATTGTGTGGTAGATTAGCAGCAATTCTTATTACATATGCTCTTTTAATAATTACACACCCTAAGCGTTTGGCGGTACTATTTTAAGCTTAGGTATATAGCGCTAAAGGCTTAAATGTAATCCCTTAAGTTTGTAGCTATTTAAGAGTTCTCCTTCTCCCTAGCTCGTTGTCTAATCTAATAGTGTTAACTTTAAGATTATACCTTAGACAAATCCATTAGATAAAATCTTTAAGTACTTATAGTATCTCCTTCTCCTTACTATGCGTTATTATAAAATACGGGAAGGTTCTTCCTAAGAAGGTGTTATAAATAGGCATAACTTATATAAATCTAGCATGCGCTTCCTTAAGGTTAGTCTAGTTAATATAGAGGTTAAGATAAGGTTTATTAATATTTTATTTTAAGGACCTTCTTAAGACCTAACGCTTAATTTTGGCAAGACTGTAATATTAACATTCCGTTATCTTTAGGCCTGTCTAATTAAGGTTACGTCTTTGCAGTCATGTGACCGCAAATTGCCATCACGTGACGGCAATCTAGGGCAATTTGCGGCAACTTGCCTGCGAACGCGAGTCAAAAGGGGTTGGTTACGTAAGCTAAGCGAGCTTAGGAAATCCACTAAATTCTACCTATAAAATAAGAGAAGGAATAAGCATTAATTAAAATCAGTTACTACCCCATACTATTGCAATAGCGATACGTATTACCGGAAGTGATATAAATACTAATCAGTAATTATAGATTAGGAGACATATCATCTATAAAGAGAGGCAAACTTAAACAGTCCCTTTTTAACTAGAGGCAACCTATTGAGAACGTTTGCTAAGGAGTATTAGTTAATATATATCTAAAGAACCAACCCCATCTCGCAAGAGAGGCCCTTAATTCTTTATATACAGTCCTTAGGTATTTAAAGAGTTAATCCCTATCTAGTATAGGCCCTTAATTTGCATCTATTATGCATACTTACTACTAGATCACTTGCCAAGGAGTATTAGTTAACGTATACCTAAAGAACCAACTCTATCTCGCAACAGAGGCCCTTAATTCTTTATATATAGTTCCTAGGTATTTAAAGAACCGACCCCTATCCAGTATAGGCCCTTGGTTTGCGTCTATTACGCATTTTAGTTAGTTCGCGTCTACTATATATTTAGAACTCAATAAGACAAGAAACCCTCAGTTCGCGTCTATTACGCGTTTTTTTTTACCTAGAACCTTAATAAGAGTTACAAGAATTAATATATTATATATTATGGCACAAGTTAATGAAGGACAAGACAGATGGAGTAAGGGAATTAATATTAATGCATAATCTAATAACGTTAACAAGAAAGAGATTAAAGAATTTATAGAGTTTAAGCTCTTTAAGTACAAAGTATATTAGCTTAAGGACAATAACCTATAGGAAACCTACCGCAAAGACTTTAGTACCTTTACAGCACAGACCTTTAGAGACTGTAACTAGATTACTGTTTATAACCTTCAATAATTCCTCCAAGTTTATGGTGTATGGATTAAGAAGTATAGAAATACTATAATACTAGAAGCCCTCCTTAACACCTTATAAGAAGAAGATCCTATAGAATGGACTAAGCTTAAGATTAGGGAGCACATGGTAACTAGAGGGAAGTTTAATTTAGGACAAATTAACTACCTTCTTAAGAATAACTTTGCTAGTACCAGTACTACCACTACTAAAACCCCAATCTTAATCTTACTAACCATAAACCCTATCCTACCTATAATACTACCTATATAACCTATCTTGTTAGTATAGCAAAACCAATCTTATACCAATCTACTAATAATAATAGGATTATCTAAACAGAACTAAAACTAGGGTTTTGGTAAGGAGCTAATAAACCTTATAAAGATATATACAGAAGATAACAAGTATAGTGGAGAAGATAACAACTTTAACTTTAAACTTACTATCTTCTATGACCTTTGCAGCAAAGCTAAGGTTAAAGCCTACCCTATAATGTTACGCGGCTTAGCACTTAACTACTACTATACTAACCTTAAGAACGTTATCCTAACCCTTTTATTTGACCAAATCTATAATGCCACGCGCAATTACTTTAAGGGACCTAAGTATAGGCGTGGTATACTAGGGTAATGGAACTTAATAACCTTAAGGTCTATAATAAGCAAAGGCGACAATACTGGAAAATTAACCCTAGACTGCCTATAGTTACTTATTAAAGAACTAAGACACCTCTAGTATGGTCTTAACCTAGATTTATATATAGATAAGTTTCTTTATAATAAGCTTATTAACGCCTACTAGGAGTTACTAGTATATTAATATGCCTGCTTTAAACCTTCTAACAGCTTAACTGGCCTAATTAATAACTTATAATCCTCCATTATAATATTTAAAAAGTTAAATAGTAAGAACCCCTAAGCCTTCTTTACCGACCGCCGCTACTACGGATAATACCCCTAATTACTTTATAGAACGTAACCATCTTTATCTAGCCAATATGCATTATTAAAGAAGCGCTGCTTCGTCTGCCATAAGGAAGGCTGCTAGTTATTTAAATATTTAAGAGAAGAATGTGATAAATTAAGAAAGAAGTTTAAAGATAGACTTAACTGCCGCTTTAATAGATACGCTAAGCAATATATTACTAAGTACGAGGGAACAGATTATAATAATAAACTTAACTTAGAATCTACCGATAACGCAATAGAAGCCCTTATAATTAATATTAAGTTACTACTATTATCTTTAACTTAGGAATAGACTAAACTATTCCTTACCTCTTTTAGAACGATATAGCATAAAGGAGCCATTAATACTGTAACTGACTTAGCGGACTAATCCTTTACCTATATAATTACCTGCACCAACCTAACTGCTTACCACAACAACTTAGACCTATTTCCCTACGTTGCTACCAGCTAATATACCTCTAATAAGTTCTATAGAGTAATAATTAACATAGGAGCCTTAAAGAAATTAATAGTAGGTTATAGACAATACCTTACATACAGGAAGACCCATAACACCATTATTAATACCTTAAAGGCTGGCGCTATTAACATCTAGTTTGTCATCGGCTCTACCTCTTCTATTAGCTCCATTATAGTTAATACACCAGTTAGCAATGTTAAGTTTTATATTATAAAGGCTAACATACCCTTCCTACTATGTCTCACAGATATAGATATACTAAAGGTCTATTATAATAACCTTAAGAACGTCCTAGTTACCCCAACAAAATTAGTGCCAGTAGTTTGCTAATTTAGTCACCCCTTTCTATTATAGGAAGAGTTACTGCAGTTATTTATAACCCACTTATTTAATTAAAACCCTTACTACCTAACTACTACTAAACTCCGCCAACTCTACTGTTACTTTAGACACCTATTAGCAGATAAACTATATAAGGTACTAGAACGCTCTAGCTACAATAATATTAATAAGTAGGTTATTAACTACCTTACTAAGTACTATTCCCACTGCTAGAAATATGGCAAATCTCCTAAATAGTTTAAGTTCACACTATAAGAAGACTAAGATTCCAATTTTAACTATTCTATTTTTATTAATATTATATATATTAACGGGAGTCCTATTCTCTACGTAATTAATAAAGCTACTAGATTTTAAGCTGTAAGATAGCTATATAATATCTCCACAAAACATATATGGGATATCCTATAACTATGCTAGATTAACACCTATATTGGACTACCTAACTATATTACCTATAACGCTGGGAAGAACTTTGTAAGTAAGGAGTTTTAATAGCACGCTATAGCAATAGCTATATTAACTAAGAGCGTCCTAGTGGAAGCTTACTGGTCTATTAGAATAGTAGAAAGAGCTTACCTAATACTATGCTAAGTATACTAGATAATTATAGAGGAGCCATAGGACTTAGGAATAACTAAAGAATTAGCTCTATAAATAGTAGTAAAAGCTACTAATAATATAGCTGGCCTAGATGGCCTAGTCTTAATACTCCTTATCTTTAGTGCCTACCCTTAAATAAGTGAACTTAACCTACTAGCACCCTCTATTATATAGCGAGCGGCAGCTATAAAGAAGGTAATAGAGGAGATTGTAAGGATTAGGGCAAAGAAGTAAGTTAATAATATACAAAACCAATAAAACGGCCCATTTGTTACCACAATCTATAACCTCCCCCTTAACTTAGAAGTACTTATATAGCGCAAAGGCAATACTAGACAGAGCGGTAAATAGACTAGCCTATTTAAGTTGCTTAGAATTAACGGAGAGATATATAAGGTATAGCTCCTTAGCTGTAACGAAGCCTTATAGCAGGAACTACGGTGGACTTGTTATTGGGCTAGGTATGTAGGTAAATAGGAAGTCAACAATATAACAGTAACAAATAATAACTGGTGGAGTGGTTGCCTAATAGATTAACTCCAATTATATTCTGAGATTCACTATAAAGAAAGAACTATCTAGGTAGGAACTATGGTCCTTTAAATACACAACTGTATTTCTAAGAAAGTCCTTACTCCGTCCGCTCTGTCTACTCTATTTGCTCTATTATAGATTTTATAGATTATATAGATTATACAGATTATATTACGTAATCTTAGTTACTATTCCTCGTTACATAGTTCTACCGGATCTATTCTGGACTATGCCCTTATTAACCAACTAGCTTCTTTTAACTCCTCTCCTAGTAGTTATAACATTATACTTAAAGCGTCTGTAATACCATCTCCCTCCTTTTTATCTTTGTCCTTAAAGATTTCTAATATCTCTAAGTTGTCTACTAAAGGTGTAATGTCCACTTAATTAATTTGGTTAATATCTTTACTTATTATACCTAAAGCTCCTTCTTCTTCTTCTACAGTTTGTTAGTTGCGTACTATTACTATAATACCGTCTCTTAATAAGATAATACCGTCTCTGTATTTTTATTGTGCGAAAGAGGGGTTAGTCTGTATTGCTTTGGCGAGCCCTTTATTTTAGTAACCCTCTTCTTATTTAGAGTGCACTAAAGCAAACGTTTAGTTATCTTGTGACGTTCGCTCCGTTTCTAACGCTAAGTGTGCACGTTTTATTACTCTTAATAGTCTTTAAGTACCCTCATTAATTGCTACTAGGGTCTTAGGTCTAATCCGCTGCTGTAAGACTTAATAATGAACTCTTAGTAGCGTTAGCTAAATTTTGTTGCTCTTATAACGCGGAACAAGAGGCTGCCGTTACTTAATAGCGGGCCCTTAAGTCACGTCTTGCTGCGTCTACTTAACTGCTTTGTCTTAAGAAAGTGCGTAAAAAAATACGTTCTAAGGAGTGGAAACTTATAGAATAAGGTCTTTAGGAACTTGGTAATAAAAGAACGGATTCTCTTCCAATAGAGATAGAAACAACTCTAAATACCTCAGTAGGTGCTCCTCTTAAGTCCCCCTTAGGTGGTTTGTTTTTTGGTAATTTTTCCTTATTAATGCTGCCTAATCTATTTTCCTTTAATACTTCTATACCTTTCTTATAGCATTCTTTAAGTTATCTAGTGGCTTTTAGGTAGTCTTACCGTAGCCTATCCACTTTACTTTATACTATATTTTATTATTAATATCCTTATAACTAATAATTTTTAAAACTTACTATTTATCTTCCTTTTATCCTCTATATGTGTCTACCTTATAGACTAGTGGCTTAATATTCCAGTGTGCTAGTTCTAGTATTACAACGTGCTATATAGGGTAAATCTTCATTTTCTCTAGTAAGTTAAGTCTGTATATAACTTCTAAGACTTTTACCTTAACTGTAAATGGTCCTAGTCTAACGTGGTTTAACTTCTTACTTAGTTATCAACTCTTAAAAAATTCGTATAGTAGCTATACTTTATCCCCCTCCTTAAGACCTGGTCCCTTAAATCTCTTAGTATTATAGTACCTTTTTATTCTTTCTTGTACCAGTTTTGCTATACTTTTAAGGTGATTATAGAGATTTATTAATGTCTCTATTCCCCCTTTAGCTGTACTACTTGTTTTCTTTACTTATTATGGCAATAACAATGTTCTTGGCTTATATCCGTAATTTGCCTTAAAAAGTAACGTGCCTATCCCTTCCTGTTGTGTTGTATTATACGCAAACTATATAACTAATAATAACAATACCTAATTATTCTACGCATAATTAATATAATATCTTAAATACTGTTTTAATGTTTGGTTTAGTCTCTCCATTTAACCATCTATTTACGGGTAATATACTGTTAATGTTGCTGCTTAAACCCCTTATTTGGCTAAAAATACCTCCTAGAATGCTGCTATAAATCTTAAATCTCTATCTAATATGATTTTGCTTAGTGCTCTATATCTTATAAATACTTCTTTAATATAGATTCTAGCTATATCCTCCGCTAAAATTTCTTCTATACACGCTATAAAATAGCCCTACTTGGTTAACTTGTCCACTATTATTAAGATTATATTATAATCTTATTTAGTAATAGGATCTTTTAACTTTGGTAACTTAATAATAAAGTCCTATAATATAACCTCCTATAGTCTTTCTGGTATCTTAATAGGTTATAGTCCTCTATATAGCTTATGCCTTATTAGTTTATTCCTTTAGCAATCTAGATATTTCTTAGTAACTTATCTTACTAGTCCCTAAATTCCTTAAATAATATACTCTTCTTAAAGTCTTAACACTAAGCCTATAGCTCTATTGTGTCCTTAAGTTATTCCTTTATAAAACTCTTTTACAAACTCTCTTGTGATTGCTTTTGGTACATATATAGCTTTTTAGTGCTTATACTGCTCTAACTTTAGATCTTTATTCTATACTTTCTAGATTTTCTATAACTACTTGCTCTTTAGTAACTTATAGGCCTAGTTTTCTTCTCTAGTTACTGTAATCTTAGGATAATTGTACCTAATTAATCTATCTTTATCTTTATATAGCATTGCCCCTAATAGTTTTTCTTTACTTTATAATTCCGCCTTTCTGCTAAGTATATCTGCTCTTGCATTTTCTGTGCCTTTGGTATACTATATTTTAAAATAATATTCTATAAGCATCTCTGCCTATTTAACTTGTCTTTTATTTAGTTCTTTTGTTATTAGGAACCCTATTAGGTTCTTATGGTCCATTTTAACTATAAATGGTTTTTTTATGCCTTGTAAAAATGCTCTCTATTTTTTAAGTGCTGTAACTATACCTAGCAACTCCTTGTTATAGATATTGTAGTTTAACTTTAGTAGTGTTATCTTTCTACTATAATACGCTACTAGATGCTATGCGTCCTTATGTTTCTATAGCAAGTATACTCTTAGTGCGAAGTCTAATATATTTGTTTTAACTACTGTTTCTAGCTCTGGTCTATAGATTTTGAGGATTAGTTTTTAGGTAAACAATTCCTTAAGTTCTTTAAACAACTTTCTCTATTTCTTTCCCTATACCCATAGTTCCTCCTTTTTTATAAGTTTTGTAAATAGCTTGATATTTTTTAATTACTGCGCTATAAACCTCCTATAGTAATTGTAAAACCCTAGGAACGATTTTAACTAAGTAACGTTCTCTAGTTCTTGCTAGCTAACTATAGCTTTTACCTTCTTTAGGTCCATACTGATTTTTCCTAGTTTAATAATAAATCCTATAAAATTGGTCTTCCTAGTAAAGAACTCGCACTTCTTAATTACTACTAGCATCTTTTTTTCTTGTAGTCTCTTTAAGACCTACTTAATATGTTCTCTATGTTCTTCCTTACTTATTAAGTAGATAATAATATTATTAAAATATACTATAATAAACTTATTAAGGTGTTCTCCTAATATGCTATTAATTTATTTCTAAAACGTTGCTAGTACATTTATAAGCCTAAACTGCATTATTAACGGCTTATATAGTCCTTCCTTTAACTTAAAGGCTGCCTTCTACTTATTGCCTTCCTTAATCCTAATCTAATGGTATGCCTATCTTAGATCTATCTTTATAAAGATTTTTGCGTTGCCTATCCTACTTTAGATTTTGCTAATTAAGGGTAAAGGGTACCTATCCTTTCTTATAATGCTGTTTAACTGTCTATAGTTAATATATATCCTAAGTTTTCTGTTTTTCTTTAGGATAAATAGTACTAGATATCCTACTAACGACTGTAACGGTCTAATGTATCCCTTTTATAAGTTCTCCTAGATAAACTCCTTAAGTGCTATTAACTTAGTTTTAGTAAGCTTATAAATTGGAAAGAACCTTAGACTAGTTCCTGGTTCTAACTCTATTTTATAGTCCTATGCTATATACTTTAACAGCTTCTTACTTTCTGGTAACTATAACCTTTTTCTATACTTGTGGTATCTTTTTGGTATATAACTTAAGCTTCGCTTAGTCTCTTTATATATTGCTCTAACTTAGTACTATACCATCTTGGTTTGCTATTATATTCTATATTATTAAGTATCCTTAATATTAACCTAACCTATAACCTAATTAATCTTTGGATTATACTTTTATAACTAAGGTATTTCTAGTATTACCTTATCCTTCCTTAATAGTAGGATATTGAAAGATATCTTAACGCTTCTTCCTTTAATGGTTAACTAAATTGGTTCTGTTTTAAGATTAATAATGCTTTCTCTATAGGCTATTTAATCTCCTAAAATTGTTATAAGTAGATATAGGTGTTTCTTTTATCTATATAGTAATCCTGTCCTTTCTATTGCTACTAGTAATATATAGTTCCTTATTACTCTACTGTCTATTAATGCTTTAAACTATTAATCTTGCTACTTAATTTATAAATTTAGGTGTTAACCTATAATTCCTTTAAGGGTCTAAGGCTCTACTACTGGCTCCCTCTGGTTCTATGGGCCTTCCCTTTTCCTAACTATTAGCTGCTAGATCCTATCTATACTTAGTCCTTTTTTAGCTAATACTTAATTTATTTCTTTTCCTCTATATGCCATAGATAAGTATTTTCTGGATAATTCTACTACTGTTATCCTTTTAGGCATTCTTCTGTAAGGAATCTTCCTAGTTAAAGTATTAAGTCCCCTTAACTCTATACTTCCACTAGGTACTATCTATGCATATACTTAGCGTCTTGGTACTTTTTTTTATTAGGTGCCCAATATATCCTTATTAGGTACTTCTAGTTTTTGTCTTTTAGTGCCCTATATATGTTATACATGTTATCTATATAAGCTATCTATAATAGTATATAATACGCTAAGTGACTTAGGTTAACTCTTAGCTTATTTTTGTCTATAAGTTTAAACCTCTATTTTACTAACCTAATTGTTAATCTTTTACTTACGGGTACTAAGATTTATTACTTATTTCTCTAGTCCCTAAATCCTTCTTCTAGGTTCCTTAACGTTATAATTAACGCTCCTTTAATGTGACTTATGCGTTTCTCTGTAATAGGTTAGTCTTAGACAACTTTTTTGTCTAGCTATATATAAAAGTCTTCTTATTTATTGTTGTGTTGCTACCTATACCACTTTCTATATAACTAGTTTAGTGTGTATAGTTTATCTATTAGAAAGTACCTTATTATTACTACGTTATAACAACCTTTGGTATGTCTTTCTTTAAACCTAGTTAGAATCCCTAGATCCTCTTTTTGTTCTAGTTTACTTAACTATTTTACTTTAGGCATCCCTACCTTAGGCCTATTAGTGACTCTTTATATAGGTACTCTGTCCCTTGTACGTCCTAGTATAGCTAATCTCTTATCTAGCTTCTATTCTTGCTATATAATAATTCTTTGCCTAAACTTATCTATAGTTTCTTGCTTTCTGTATCTTATAGCTAGATCCTTAAAGTCTTCTTGCTTCTTAATTGTGGTATTAACTTTTTAATTTTTAGGCTAAACACTGCGTTTACCTAGAATTAATGTTCTTACTTATTCCCTAAACTTATAGTTCTTAAACTTGCGTCCTATGCTTATTTATTTATTTATAAACTAAGCTACTACCCTTTCCTATTAATTATTGTCTATTATAGGTTCTTAGGTGTATCTTATCTTATCTTAAGAATCTTAAGCATCTCTTATCTCTTTTTAAGAATCTTAAGCCTATAGCCTTTTGCCTTTATTAAGTGGTGAGCTAGCACTAGTAGTTGTCTACTTACTTAGTCTACTTTAGACATTACTCCTTCTGTCTTATAAAGTAATGGATGCTATATCTAATAGTGTTATAATACCTGTTACTAAACCGCGTTTTATAGTAGTCTTAGTCTCTACTTCTATTACATTATTAAGGTTTAAGTGCCCCCAGTTAGCCTCTTATTCTCCCTTATTACTGTTAATTAATAAGTACTCTAACTCCATTGTTAATGTTACCAATCTTTATCTATATGTTACTGTAATATCTCAATCTAGCTTATAAAGTTGGTTTTATTTTTTATCTAACTCTCTGGTTTCTTTAAGTCCTCTTAACTCTAGCTTCTATAGCTAATAGCTTGCGCTATACTTAGCGTCCTTATAAATTTAGTATACATTGTTATAACAAAACGCAAAGTGCTTAATTAAACACTCCTTGGTCCCACGTAATAACCCTATATCTATATTATTATACTCTAACAACCTAGTGCTCTTTACTATATAGTTACTCTATCTACCTCTATAGTCTTTGGCGAAATAACCCTGTTTTCCGCAATTTATATAAGCTCCTAATTTAAACCAATCTTCTTGCTATGGAGTCTGCCTAAACGTCTTCTGTTGCTAAAATCCCTAGTTTGGCCTATGCTCCTTAGTCTATAATTACTTAATTCTTAACCTTTAGGTTTCTATGGTTTTTTACTCCATCTTTTAGATTCTTTGGTGCCGCTTAAGTCTATTGGCTCTGGCCTACCGTTTTATAGTTTCTAACTTTAACTTTATTAATGCGTGCTCTACGCCTTATATAACTATAGAACTCTATCTTGCCCTTTCTTAGCTTGTTCCCTTTAATAGATCCTATTATTAATCTTTATTAATTAATCTATTAAGTCTCTTAAACTTTCCGTATCTTCTATTAGGATAATTATATCCTAGACTTTAGCCTTAAGTCCTTGTTTATACTATGCCATAAGCGCCCTATTATTCCACTTAACCTATATTGTAAGTGTCTAAAACTAAGTTATATACTTAATTACTAAAGTACATTGTACTAGGTTCTAAAGTTTTCTTTTTGCTATAGTTATTGCTTCTAGGTCTCTAAATATTTATGTTAGTTTCTCTACAAACCCGTTCTAACTAGTAAATATAAATTATACTTCTTGGTTAGTAGTTATTATTCCATTTATTTAGATTTTGGTAAGGTAAGATTTAAACCACTTAAGTGCTCTTTTAGTTAAGAACAGTCCTATATACACTACTTGGTCTATAGGTGTTGCCAGCTTTGCTCCTTCTTGTATAACCTTAAAGTGCATTTATATAAGGAATCCTTTAAGTTTTAACTTCTCCCCTAAGAATTATTTAATTAAGGGTAACTTAACCTTAGCTACTCCGATTCCATTAATTTGTTCTTTAAGTAGTTAATTATTATCTATTAATTAATTAACCATTTCCTGTAACTGACCTACTATAATAAACTGCGAGCTAGTATCTGCTATACTAGTGTCTCCACTGGTACCTAAGGTCGTTACTGCCGTTAACGGCGTTATGACGGGTGCTTTTGGTGGCATATTATTTGACTTTATTAATACTATAACCGTGGTAGTAAATGTGTAATAAAGCCTTGTAGCAGGAACTACAGTAGACTTGTTATTGGGCTAGGTATATAGGTAAATAGGAAGTTAATAATGTAACAGTAATAAATAACAACTGGTGGAGTGGTTGCCCAATAGATTAACTCTAATTATATTCTGAGATTTACTACAAAGAAAGAACTATCTAGGTAGGGACTGTGGTCCTTTAAATACATAACTATACTCCTAAGAAAGTCCTTGCTCCGTCCGCTCTATCTGCTCTATTTACTCTATTATAGATCTTACAAATCACACAGATTACACAGATTATATTATGTGATCTTGGTTACCATTCCTCGTTATATAGTTCTACCAGATCCATCCTGGACCGTGCCCTTATTAACTAACTAGCTTCTTTCGACTCCTCTCCTAGTAGTTATAACATTGTACTTAAAGCGTCTGTAATACTAGTGGACCTACCGATTTTAGGACTATAGCAATAAAGCCATACCTATAACCTAAACCAGAAGAACCTAATAAGGAACTAGAGGAAGAACTAATTAAGGAACTAACTAAGGAACTAGCAGCTAGTATACCCCCCTAAAGATTAAAATGGACATAATAATTGCTAACAAAGTCCTAGCAAAACATCGCAGATATATTAATATTTATTAACGACAGCCTAACAAAACCTAATACTATAGCCTTTAAGTATACCTTACCGTTATTTATAGAGTTACAATATAAGGAGATAAACGGTTTACTTAAGAAAGATGTCTTTAAATTTATTAATACAGTAGATATCCTAAAAGGAGTTAGAATCTTTAACTCCTGGTTTATTAATAAGATTAAGAACGCTAGAATAGATAAGGCCTTTAAGAAGTCTAGACTGGTTATATAAGCCTATAATAACCACGGTAAAGATCTAGTTCTAATATAATTACTAACCATTTAATGTGTTAGCTAGAGAATTATCTTAGTACTTATGGCAACCCTATAAGGAAATAAAAGAAGACTAGCCTCTTTATACCTACGCAACATCTTATAAGCTTATATATAGTCTAGTACCTACCTAAATAGAGACTTCTTTATACGCCTGTTACCAGAACTTAGACTAAAGAACGGATTAATTCTAAAAGTTATTAAATCGCTATATAGTGTCCCGGAAGCTAGTAACCACTAATTTAATATATACTACCGTTACCACCTTAATAAGCTATAGATAAACCAGTTAATATATAACCCCTACTTATTATATATAAATAGCGATGGCTTTAGAATTATAGGATTACAGACCAATAATATACTATTTCTTACTAATAAAACCTTTATAAAGGCTAAAGAAGCTAGACTTTAGAAGGCAAAGTTCCTAGTAAAAGAAAGAGAGAAGCTTACGCTAAATACCCTAATTAAGTTTAATGGAGGCTATATTAAGCAAGAAAAAGATTTAATAGCCCTTACCTAGGAACGTTAATGCTAGAACCTAAAGCTGGTTACTATAAAGGCTATAGACCTAACTAGCTCTGGAGGGGAAGTCCGTAAGGCAGTTACACCAAAGGACTAGTACGTTACTTAGAGAGCAAGAGGAGCCTATATCGCCACAGTCTGTTAACTAGAAGCTGCCTTTAACCTCTCCTTTATAGCATAAGCTGTTAACCTAAAGGAAAAATATGCGAAGCAGCTTAATAAGCGGCTGCAATGGCAAATTAATAATCCCTCCTAAGGACTTCGCTTTGTATAAGCACTCTTAAACTAATAATATTTACAGACTTGTTATTTGCTAATAACTATAACCTCTCTTCTTAGATCGGCTTTGTTATTATACTTATAGATAAGGATAATAGGGCCAATATCCTCTATTGGTTATCTATTAAATGCAAGCAAGTTATATAAAGTGTCTTAGTATCTAAATTATATAGAATGGCCTACGGATTTAATACCGGAGCTATAATTAAAGCAACTATTAAAAAGATCCTATAACTTAAACAACTACTGCTTATCCTTTATGCCGATTTAAAATCTCTATATAACTGCTTAGTTAAGCTTAGGATAACACAAGAGAAACGGCTTATAGTTAACCTAATATGTCTACAACAATTATATAAAAGAAGAGAGATAGTAGAGATTAAATGGATTAACAGAGGCAGTAACCCTGTAGACGCTATAATAAAATTAAAGCCTTACCAGGCATTAAAAGACCTACTTAATATAAATACAATTAAGCTATAGGTCACTAAGTAGGTAAAGAGAGGAGAAGACGGAGAGACAGGAATAGAGAGTATAAAGATATTAAGCTAGTAGCTAAGGCGCTAGTGGCAAGCAAGCTAATAGCGATTTTCTATACCGGGCATGGAAAATCGTAATTGGTTACTTTAGTTATTTAGCAGAATTTGGTGGAATTTAATAGGTAGAAAGTAGCGGAATTTAATAGGTAGAAAGTAGTGCAATTTAACAGGTAGAAAGTAGTAGAATTTAGCAGGCGGCGTACTTAAGTACTGTTAAAAACTAAATACTCCCAGTGTCTGATTAAGGTTGCGTCTTTGCAGTTATATAACCGCAAATTGCCATTACATAATGGCAATCTAGGGCAATTTGCAGCAACTTGCCTGCGAACGCGAGTTAAAAGGGGTTGGTTACGTAAGCTAAGCGAGCTTAGGAAATCCACTAAATTCCACCTATAGAATAGGAGAAGGAATAAGTATCAATCAAAATCAGTTACTACCCCATACTATTGCAATAGCGATATATATTACCGGAAGTAATACGAACAGGGCCTTAAAGCTTAACTCCTAGGGCGTTAAGACCTAAATAGTAAAGGCTTATAGGTCCTAGATAACCTGGACGCAGATATTATAGACGCGCATTACCTTTTAAATCTGGATAAGCGTCTCTTAACGATACTCTGCGCTTCTGTTAGCGGCGTAGCAGTTAGCTTATATTAAACGCTAATTAACTTCCTAGTTAGATATATTTAATAGTCTGTTATCTATAATGTTCTTCCATTTAATATAGGATTATATTATCCTTCTAAACTAGAAGATTATTATCTCCTTTATTATCCTAGTAGTACCCTTGCTTTTAAAGCAGATGGAACAACACTAGATTTATATTAAAGTCCGTATAAAAGGCAACGTCCTTAAGACGTAGGATTCCCTTACTCTTGTCTAGTTTTATAACTTATATAGTAATATTACTGTAGCCTAGTATAGGCACTTCTAAGCTGCCAGCAATAATATATTTATATCTTAGAGCTTTCCTAAAATTATAAAAACAAGAGAGGTTATTAAAGATATAGAAAGTGGTTCCTAAGTTAAGAATAGTTAATAGCTTTAGTAGATTGTCACGGGACACCTCCGTGACACCTTATATACGTCCACCTGTTTCCACCGTCCACCTATTTCCACCGTCTACCTATTTCCACCGTCCACCTATTTCCACCGTCCACCTATTTCCACCGTCCACCTATTTCCACCGTCCACCTATTTCCACCGTCCACCTATTTCCACCGTCCACCTATTTCCACCGTCCACCTATTTCCACCGTCCACCTATTT
>Ga0307507_10002604_pt1 | contig 37245 bp, 47 predicted proteins | sample 7_EM_MG_FD_207223 | JGI IMG/M metagenome (GOLD analysis project Ga0307507, IMG submission 207223) | Populus trichocarpa ectomycorrhiza microbial communities from riparian zone in the Pacific Northwest, United States - 7_EM | ecosystem: Host-associated > Plants > Roots > Unclassified | place...
AGTATCAATCCTCATGAGGCTGTCACCTGCGTTGCGGCTCAACAAACACGAGCAGAGGACCCCTTCTCATTCTAGTTCTTCTGTCACGACACCGTTTTCCAGCTGCTTCAAAACCCCAGCAACGTAGTCTCTCAACGTGGAACATGGCCATTGAAGCTTTCTTGCAGAGGACTTTACACCGGCCAAAGCTTGATCCCTCCTGGGTATGCTGCCTCTTGTCCTGCGGTGATGGACGTATGATTCACGTTTATCTAGAATTCAATCTCAAACGGACAGCTGTCTCAATGATAGAACCATGGGCGCGATCTAGTAGAAGGTTGTTACACATGGTAAGTGAAATGTTGTCTCTCGACTCCCACACGAAGAACAACTCTCTAACTCATCACCTTGAAAGTGATCCAGCCTGCCGTGGCTCTTGACCCCGCGCAATCCCTCTCACTCGACTGCTTTGTTCTCGGTGGCAGAGAAGATCAAGTCTTCATTTCATCGACATGTGTTGTTTATCAATGCCCAACATTCTTAGCACGGCATATTGGCCCTTTCCTTCTCTCACAACTATTTCGTCGTTGAAGTCACATTCTCACAGCTCATCATAAAAGATGTAAGTCCGTCCACCATGACCTCTAGTACCAACTGACTCTGCCAATTCTTCAGATCACGCCGGATCGTAGGGAATCACTCCAAGTTGAAAACAGTAAGTTCGTGGCTGGAATGGGTAGCTGCATGGCCGTGTTTCGTGGGGTTCGAGGTACGCTCATCGCCATATCGAGTATGATCTGACAGTTTTCGATGTCTTTTGCAGCCCCGATTTCGTGCGTAGCCAGAATTGACGCGAAGTGAGCGACCGGCTCGAAATTTCGACAATCGGCGCGTTTAAGCCCATATGTGGCCGTTCGGTTGCATTGACCCGACCCTAATCTTAATACCATTGACGACCGGGTTCACGAGAAGTAATGGAAGTAGGAACTATAACCTACGACCCGAGGAGTGAGTCGACATATTCCCTTATTATTGTGCACCTGTGCTCACCTTGATCTCGAGCGCAATTTCTGTTGTTGTTCCATGACTAATCCGGGAATTACGAAAGGAACCTACGGAGCCTGGTCGTAAAATAGCCAATTGGCGTACGTCTTCAAGCGCGGTAAGCACTTTACTTTCATTTTGACCAAAGCTCACGCTGTACGGATCGACTTTAGATGGATGCATGACGTTTCAACGTGTTTGCGTTTGTGCAGAGCTAACTCTCTACTCCCTCGAATCGGACCCCAATTTGGAAAGGAAGAGAGTTAGCCCGCCCTACCTTTATTATGTCTCGGGTTCGCTAGCGAACCCGGATGACAATAGTGTTAGGCACACGTTTAGTTCTTGCGTGATCCGTTTCCTTCCTTCTATTCTCATTTCTCATACTCTACTCTGTTATCCGACTTGCAGTGGAATTCCCCTCTCCGAGACTCCTTCTCAGTTCTAATTTTTTTCCCATATCCTGCTTTCATATACTCCTGTCTTATTCCGTCGCCTTCAACTTTCCACATTCTGTTTCTCTTCCTATTTAATCTATCCTTACCACTATGCCCGAGCACTGCCGACATGTGGTTATATTATCAATGAAAACATGTGCAGCAAGATAATTTGTTTTCTGAAACGTTTTCATTGGAAATAAATAGATGAAATTAGGGGATGGGGTATATAAACAAAAGGCTATGTTTCTGAAGAATATTTACGAGTCGGGAGGATTCTAAATGTCTTGAAATATATTTCAGAGCAAGGTACTCAAAGTTTCCATCGCACAAATATGCCTCGCGCACGGAGTCCCAGCGGCCCAACCAAGTGAAGGGAAGTGCTGCTGGTTGAGTTCGGAAAGGGGACAAGTGGTCGGAGGTGGGTTCTGTGATCTGTGTCTTGTAGCCTCTCGTACTAGTAGGGACCTTGAATATTATTGCGTCATTGCCACTTAAAACTTACAAGAGTGAGCTGGAGAAACTACGTAGACTACTTACGTTACATAGATCCGAACGGCCTAGTGTCACAAGCATCGTGATACTAGGTCCAAGCCACAAGCAAACTTTGAACTCCTCTATGCTTTCTGCAGCAGGATCATCGGAATGCCCAGGACTCGAGTGCTAGAGACTTCGGGGAGGCAGAGGTGAGTAGATGTCGTCGTCATCATCAAAGTTGACCCTTTGGAGGTGGGTGAAGGCTGGCCGCTTCAGTGTGAGAATGTTTTCGACCTCGTATTCTCTGGTGCTCTGGCGTATCCATGTTCGGAATGCATATCCCTCTTGGTGCCTTGTGTTTCTTCACGAGGTGGTCCTGCATCTTCCGGTTTTCATCGAAAAGACCAAGGCAGCCTGGATGGAAGCACTAGAGAGGGGACTCGTGGGAGGCACGCTTTGCATACGCCGCGGTGAGTTGGTTGTAGCAATTTCTGAAGGCGTGCTTTAGAAATTGGGGCGGAAGGAACAGCAGGGAATGCTATACCTGTGAGGATAAGGTGCAGAGTGTGAAACATGCTGCGTGGTCTCGCACGTTTTTTCAGTGTGTACATGTTCTGGAAAGAAATCGTCAAGAGGGACATACACATTGAGGAAAGAGGGCGCTTACAGCTTAACAAGCATAATATTCAGAGTTAGGGGCGATGTATTGGTAGCATACATCTTCGACCAGGTAGCCGTTACCTTTTCGAACACAGCTTGTTGGGGTCCTCATCTCCGGTGCGTTCCCGCGTAGCCAATGGACCACCGCTAGCTGTACAAGCCAAGGCCATTGGGCGCTGGAACTATGCGAGCAGCGCCACTAACTGAAGTTGCACGAGAGCTCGAAATAAACCGGTCTTCACTGCTGAGTTTGCTCGCCCCTCCAGTCCCGAAGTTCCCAAAGGGGTTGAAAGAATTTGGAACTCGCGCTTGCCGTGGCGGTAGATGACGTACGGTGACGATCTTCCCTCTGTTGACATTCCTCCTCTTCCCGTACCCGCCGAGCCTCACGTTCTTCTGGATCTTTCCGTAGTCATTCTTCCTCCCCCCTCTTCAATTGCTCCTCCTCTTTCCTCAGCCTTTCTGCCTCTTCCGCCTTTCAGAGCTATCCTTCTCGGCTTCAGCCTCTTTTCTTCCTCTTCCCTCAGCTTATGTTCAACAGCCGCTTTCTCTTTCCTTGCCTTCTCCTCTTCGTCAGCTTTCAGTTTAGCTTTTTCTTCAAGCGAGGAGTTCCATTCGACCTGCCGTGTTGCCCTTGCCAAATGGAAATGGGCGGGGAAATTTTAATGATGAAGGCCGAGTTGTGAAGGGATGGTTGCATCGCTCGTGTTTCGCGCAGCGGGGGACGACGTATCCGAAGACGATGAAGTGGTTGTCCCTTGGGTTTGTTCACGTCGAAATTCACCTTTGAAGAGATGGAGGCGAAGGTGGAGTCACAACCGAATGTAGTGGGGCGGTTGAGTCTGACCGGAAGGGATAATCACAGTAACTGTTCTGAAGGATTTTCCCTCTCTTGTTTGACGACGGGAACAAACGATGATGGTGGCACTTTGGGTTTTCATTGGTGAAGACATTGTTGGATGAGAAAGCTATGGGTGAGAATGGGCTGCTCTATATTTCCGACTTGTGTAGGGCAAAGGCTCATGGTTCTTACATATTCCTAGAAGCTTGTTTAAACGATAGTCCTGAGACCCACAGAATAAAAACTCACGTAACTGAAGTCACACGTCCAGTATCTAACTTCCCCCTGTCCTCCGAGCCCGAGATCGACCTCCAACTCGAATTCGCCCTTTTTCAGAATTTCCGTAGCCCGTACTTCATCCACTACTTCTGGCTCACCGTTTAAGAGAACAGGCAGCTGGGTAGAATGTTACGCATACTTTCGTTGGGTCGATGGTAGGGCATGGGGACGAAGGAGACGAAGATGAGGGAACGGATCCTGTTGCTGCTAAATTGCGACCCCAATTAGCGTCCTCGCCATATAGCACAGTTTTGACTAATGCGGAAGTGGAAATGCGAGATGCTATATTGTGTGCGTCACGGCAAGTTGGCGCACCCTGTATGGGAACAGGGTTTAGATAGTAGGTCTTATAGGGAGAGAAGAGAGCAACCTTGACGGTGACTGTCACAAATTTTGTGGCACCTTCGCCATCTCGAACAATCAACTTTGCTAGATCCTGGGCAAAATCGGTCAAGACACCTCTGAAGATTCTGCGTCCTTCTCATCAATAAATGGTCTTGTCCAGTCGGCACCGCGGCTCCATTCGCGAAGATGTAGATGGAATCATTCGTCGACATGTCTCCATCAACACTTATCGAGTTGAAACTCCTATCCACTGCATAGGTTAATGCCGATTGAAGACTCCGAGGGGACATGACAGCGTTGCGATACACCCCAGTAATGTGGCATGCGGTTGGCGAGTTGGGGTGGAAGGGAAGGTGGTGGAGGCGGGTCCCATGTCCGGGTGTATCATTCCTGCACCTTTGTCCACCCCCTGCCATGCGGTATTCAACTCCCCGAATTGTGAATACACGAGAACGAAGTTTTGGGAAGGTGTCTGTGGTCATAAATGCTTTCGCAAAACGTTCTCAGGATGAGAAATCTGCTCCAAGAGGCTGGGAGCTTTTTGAAAGGGATCTTGGGGCACAAGAGCGAATGCCCTGGATGACATTCCCCATGTCCAGATTTACGCCAATGACTCCGGTAGACATTACCAAAGCCTCGCACTTCAGCTTGTCGTCTTTGGGAAGGAACAAGTGGTCCGTCTCCTTTGCCATGGTCCACGCATTTTCCAAACCTTGTTTCCCCGTAACTGCGTTGGCGCATCCGCTGTTTACGACGAGGCCACGCGCGAAACCTCCATTTTTTGACAAAATTTCGTCTGAAACGAGTATGGGGGTTGCCTTGAAAGCATTCCTAGTAAAACATGCAGCTGCAGTCGTACGAGGCACTGTAGAATGAAGGATTCCCAAGTCGAGTGCGGAATCATCCTTCTTGATACCCGCATAAGTGCCGCCGACTAGAAAGCCCTTGGGGAAGGAGGAAGGAGGAATGAATACATGGTGATGGGATTTTGGAGGGGGGAGACGAGAAACTATAGCCTTAGGAGCCTCTTCAATGAGATAAGCGGAACAAGATGCGGGTCCGCGCCGGACACACTCCCTTGATGTGTACGGCATTTATCTCTCCTACGCTCTACCTCTTGGACGATTGGAAATCGAATTGGTCTGCAGAACACGAGAAACGCGAACATATCTTCAATTTCTTTGGCTGCCGAATGTATGTTCACTTACCAGCTCAGAAAAAAAACAGTTCAATTTGAACAACGTGTTGCTTGTAGTCTCTGATGCCACTCACACGTCTTGTGCCTTCATTAAGACGCGTAGAAGCGCCCTTGGCTTCGTCGAGCACAGTTCCACACCCCATGCATGCTCTTTTGGAGCCACTACTTCTCACAACTCGTTCGGTGACCAATTAATACCGTTCTGAACTGCTGCAGATCTTGGCAAATGAGGGCGGGCGGGTGAGATGGAGGAAGCCATGATGTGGTACGCAGTTGAACATGAGAAACCGGAAGACGTCAATGGACTACCTGCTGGCTCCGGCTCTCAGAAACATGGCCAGGATGTAGTGGACAGTCAGTGGACCGAAGAGAAGTGGAGAGAACGATATTTGGAGAGAATGGAACGACGAGAGTACGTGTCTCTGATCTTCATCATTGCGAACGACGAGCTTACATTCGAAGCCAGGGTCCAAATACAGATCTTGCTGTACATGTTCAAAATCTCTCTTCCTGAACGCCGTTCTCCACCTTCCTTACGTCTTGATGATGCTTCAAGGTCAGAAAAGCGGAAACGGACTTCCAAATCCGAACCCGTGGAAACCGTCCAAGGTCGTTTGGAAGCTTTCATGGACAAACTAACGATGTGGCTGTTGATATCAGCGAATGACTCTTCAGCAATGACGCAGATGACGGCGATCTGCCGACCTCTCCGATGTCCATTTTCAAGGACAATGGTCACTGGAACCATATGAAATTCGAAGATGCCATGGTGAAGATGCGGGAGCTGTCGCTGCTTCAATTTTCGCACTGCAATGAAAATGAAATTACGGTGTCACTTCATTCCATGTTGTCCGAATGGCTTCGTATGCGACTCGACAAAAGTTCGCAATCCACGTATCTTACCACTTCCATCTCAAATTTGAAGGCGTACCTGGAATCTATTCGCCATAGTGACCACAAAACACGGCAAGAGGGGCAAGCCCACCTGGATACCCTCTGGCGAGGCTTAGAGGGTTTTAGCCTTGGTGGCCACTTTTTGGAAGCCCGCATAACGTTTGGTAACTTCTACGCTGATCAACGCCGTCACAAAGATGCGAAGATGATGTACAACCCTGCGCTGGCCGGCTATGAGGAGGCACAGGGACCTGAGCACACATCCGCGCTCACCACCGTCCACACCCTGGGGATCCTCTATGCCGATCAAGGCCGTCCCGACGATGCGGAGACGTCCGATGTACAACCGTGCGCTGGCTGGTAAAGAGAAGGCATGGGGACCTGAGCACACGCCCACCCTCCGCACCGTCCACAACTCTACGCCGATCAAAGCCATCACGAAGATGCGGAAATGATGTAACATTTTTCGCCAACCTCTGTCGACCAAGACATTCTTAGTGGTGGCGGACGGTATATGTAATTGGTGGCAAAGCTATTTAGTAGCGAGGTGAGTGATTTTGGATTCTGCTGCATTTCAAGCGCATATACTTATGTCTCCGTAGGCGCCTTGACGACCATGTTGATTCAGACGACTGTTAGGGTGATTATTTGGTGCATCGGCTGCTCGTATGACCATTATTAATTCCATGCTCTTCCAGGTCCTCTCGACTTTGATTGGAAACGAGGTGTATAGCAGGGCGCTGATAGGGTTGGAATTTGGTACGGATATTGGGAGAAATGGGATTACTACTGTAGTAGCATGAATACACATTTTTACATATATGAGCACAGAATTGAGCCATAGAAGTGAAGCTAAACTCTTTGGGTGACGGTGTTTGACGCAGCACCTGGAAACTTACTGGGTCAGGGTTACCTCCAATGTGTTCGGAATCCCTTGTCAATCAGGAAGAGGCAGGCATGGAATTGTGTGGGTCAAATGGCGAAAAAAATAGATACAGACATAGAATAGGCGTCCACCAAAAATATATATATAAACCGAACTTGTTCCAATGAGATGATTACTCCTGAGCCAATTGTGATTCTCGCTCTCTCAAAAAAGCTAACAAGTCGGAGCCTTTATGGATAATCACCCGTGATTGAAGCCTCTTTATGACCAACGGGTCAGGCGACGTTCCTTCAGGCCCGAATTTGTCCAAAAGCCGGACCACTTTCTTCGCTCTGCAGACCCAGGATGCATTTACATCAAGACATGCCAGTATGGCCTTCGACGACACACGCTGATTTCCCTTAGAAGGAGGAAATAGGTGGGTGGTCACTTGTAAAGCATAAAACGTACCTTGAATTCTTTTGTCATCAGCGCTTGATAAAGGGAAACGATAAAACGATAATCCTGGACTAGATTGCTGTCGGTCTTTCTCTTCTTTCGTTGCTTCTTCATGAAATCGATCTGGGTAGCTAATTTGGTGCTACTGTGGATATAATCTTGGAGGAGCGCCTGATGACGTTCGAAGGATTCGTCTACACTCTCTTGGGGTGACCTGCAGTCTGGACCATACCAATGAACTATGGTATCTGGCTTATCAGAATCAGTAGATTTTATGGAAGTGCCAAGGTGGACCCTGTCCAAGCTGCACGCTCCAAGACCAACTGAAATCTCATTGGTAGATGGCATGGGTGATGCTGTTCGACCCAAGGTTGGAGGCAATGATGAAATGGCTAGAGACGAGGGCAGTGACGTCCTTGGCGAGAGGAATTCCGGTTGATGAAGGAATTCCATGCCTGAATTCAAGAAAAGCTGTTGATAGCTGTGGCTAATTCTTAACTCGAGAAAAATACCACTTACTCCTTCGTTGGGGGCAGCCATGACATGGTCCAGGAAAGCCACATCTCTGTTCGTCATACCAATCAGAACGACGTACTCTGGGTTGCTGTGGTGCTCAGGTTCCCCACTCCACGTGTTAAGTTCGAGGGTATGGTTTTCCGGGTTGCTGTGGTGCTCAGGTTCCCCACTCCACGTGTTAAGTTCGAGGGTATGGTTTTCCCCATGGCCATTGATGCCTGCGTCACAATTGTAGAAACTGGAACAAAAATTATTCTTATGACTTACCAGAATATGAAGCACCATCAGCGTCGAAAGAATTGGGGTAAAACATGAGGCTCATGGTGGCAAGGAGTCAACAAACGAATTACATAAATCTTACCGAAAGAGCACATGTGCTAACCAAATTCACCGGTCGGCATTTAAAATACAACTTCTATTCTTTGAAACGCTATGGTTACTTTTTTCCCCCAGTGCGACCAGGGTGCTTGAGAAAACGTCCTGAGAACCGACTTCTCGATGACGTACATCATCGAAGTCTTGACGCATCAGCTTGTTGGATAATTTCTTGGTGCCTGCAACGACTTCGAAGACCAGTTTTGAAAAGTAAATTTTGGGATGACGAGACAAAGGCTCTCGATAGTGCTTGAGATATAGTTGTGAGTGATTGTCAGCATGGATTTAAATTTGGGAAGTACCATTTCATTGGCAAGGATTCCATTCAATCCGTTGTGATGGAGGGGTACCATCCAGTTAAGGCCTTGCAGGTGATATGGATGCGTGTCGGTGTGCATAACCGCAATTGGCGCTTAATATCAACATGCTCGAGCAACGAAAAGAGAAGCGCATTTGAACATTCCCTTGATGAAAAAAAAGGTTCTGGCCAAAGAGATATGAACGGAAATATACAATTGAAGGTTGAGCCTGAGCAACATGGAGAAGGTAACAACTTTTGCTTTGTCCACCACCTTCGATTTGATTCCAACTGATCTCTGTCCTCTTTTCCGTCACACTTGGCTTGGATGGTACTTGAGCGCGGTCCTTTAGTAGTCGCCTCTTAGTCATTTGACAGCTTCGAGGAGTGCGTATCCAACGTACCAGATCTTCAAGCAGCATTTGATGTTGACGAAGTGCTTGAAAAGTCGGTTTGGCCAAGGAGATAAGAATACTTAATGTTTCGCGGCAGTCGAGAAACAGAGATTCCTTGTGACGCCACATACCTTTGCTTTGTTCATTGCCTTCCATTTAATTCCAAATTAATCTCCGTCTCCGTTGCCTGTGGACTGTCATACTTGGGAGGCTCCTGAGCCGGGCCTATGTGTTTGAGAACTTTATGAGAAGCACGACTCCACCATAGTACCTGTTCAGGCTGTTCTTCCTCCTCACACAGGTTCATCGTCACGTTCACTCCCCATCAAGGCGGAAACTTTGCAAAGGTAGTAGAACACAACATTAGGGGGAAGAAAAGAAATTTGGGGATGAAAACTTACAGTGCAATTGACTTCACCAAACCTGTCACATCTCACCAGAAGCCGACACGATTTGCTCATTTTTTTTTACAGTTTGGCAAGGTTCCACTTACCAGGTTAGCATGGGTATGGGTGTGCCTAGAACAGGTTGCCAAATTGGTTCAAAGAGAGCAGGAGTGTAATACAATAAAGGGAGGATAGAGGGCACCTTAATATAGGTTTGAAAAGGTAGAAAACGAGGTTAAAAAGAAGAAACGAAAATTTGGGGTCAAAACTTACGGGTACAGATTCTTGTGAATTCAGGCGGCAATTTAAGGGTGGTACCAAACGACCCTTAATTCAAACTGGGTGAGATAAGTTTCTTGTACGCCTGCAAAATCATAAAGAGTAGGGTGACAAAGCAGTCCTCAAAGTCTTGACCATCTTCTCCGATTTGAAGAAAGGATTGGGCGAAGAAAAGTTGAACCAGGGATCTGCAAACATTGTTTTCTTCCTTCCCCAAGGAGTTGCCTTCGTCGTTCCTTTACAGGGCACAGGCTGCCTCAGTTCACGATAGCAGCAGAAGAGTTGCCACACCTCACCGAAAACTGATTCGATTTGCTTCGATTTTTTGCATTGGAATTGTCTAGTCGATAGCTTTAGATAGAACTTAAAATTTACAGTTTGGGCAGGGTTTCACTTACCATGTTAGAGTCACGAGTGGTATGAGGGTGCGCCTACAACGGGTTGTTAAATTGAAGACACAATAAAGACGAGGATGAGGAGCACCCTAATAAAGGTTTGCCAGGGTAGAAAACGAGGTCCAAAGGAAGAAACGAAATTTTGGGGTGAAAACTTACTGCGCAGTGCGCACCAGACTTCACCACCTTTCCTGTCACATCTCACCGGAAACTGACTCAATTTGCCCGGTTTTTGTCGCGTTGGAATCACCTAATAAATAGCTTTAGATAGAGGTCAAAACTTTACGGTTTGGTTGAGATTTTACTTACCAGAGGCGGCGACACCTGAGATAAAAGGGTTAGATTAGTCGCGTCCTTGCGGTCTCGATTTGAGTCTCCAAGATTGCGCAAAGGCGAGTGGATGGGTGTGGGAGAGATAATGGTCAGAGAAATCCCATGTGGACTCAAATTTGCAGGATGAATTTGTAGCTGCAAATTTGTAGCTGCAAATTTGATGGGATCATGTCAATGGCCAGCATATCGATTCCGTAACACTTAGATATTCAGGTTCGATCTCGATCTGTGCTCATACAAATATTGTTCACGCCGCTTAATCGGTTTGTCTGTCAATATATAAAAGGCCAACCATGTCCTTCGCTGTACTAAATTTCTTCTCTCTCCGGGTCATTCAATTAAAATGTCCTCCACCTCCACTTTTGAACTTGATGCCACCTCGGACGCCATCGACGAAGGTCAGTCCAACTTTCCATTCAGGTCATGTTGACGTTGACTCCTTCCCCAGTCAATGTCCTCAAAAGGAGGATGTGGGACGACGAGTCAGTGTTCGACAAGGAGACAGACAAGTCCAAGTTTCGAGACTATGACGCTGCCTGTGACCGCGTCAAGGCATTCTACGCGGAGCAACACGGTCAGTATCTTTTGTTTGCGGTATGTGTCACTGCTGATCTTGTTGAATGCAGAAAAACAAACCATGGCTTTCAACATTAAAGCTAGAGTCGACTTCAAAAACCGTAAGCGTGCTCGCATGAGCGTATGGGAAGCAATTGAGTTGCTGGATGCCTTGGTTGACAACTCCGACCCCGATGTGAGTGGACTCTTGAGTAGCTTCTCACTCAACTGACGACAGTTTTTATTAGACGAGTATCTCCCAGATAGAACATCTACTTCAGACCGCCGAAGCCATTCGGAAGGATGGTAAACCCGAATGGATGCAGGTATACATCATCTCCACATTCCTTGGTTGATTATCCTCATTGACACTCTAGGTTACCGGACTCGTTCACGATCTCGGAAAACTACTGGTTTTCTTTGGGTCAGAAGGCCAGTGGGATGTTGTCGGTGTATGTTCTTCAAGTTTGGCATCTTTTTTAAGTTACTCCGTGCTGACCGCTTGATTACAGGATACTTTTGGTAATGACACCTCATTCCAGTGCCAACCCAACCCAGTTCGAGGCTAATTCCTTTGTTCTACAGTCGTCGGATGCAAATTCTCCGACAAGATCATCTTTTCAGAGACTTTTGCAAAGAACCCAGATTCAACTGACAAAGTCTTTTCCACTGAGCTTGGAATCTATCAAGCCAACTGTGGTCTGGACAACGTTACGCTCTCATGGGGCCATGACGAGGTAGCGACTTTCCGAATGCTTTCCGTGACTTGCGCTAACCTGTTATTTCAGTACTTGTACAATGTCTTCAAGTATCAGAGTTTGCTGCCGAGCAAAGCACTTGCTATAATTCGGTACCATAGCTTCTATCCTTGGCATAGAGAAGGTGCTTATCGGCAATTCATGAATGAGAAGGACGTTCAAAGCCTCGTCGCCGTCCAGGCATTCAACACGTACGATTTGTACAGCAAAAATGAAGAGCCTTGCAATGTGGAAACGCTGCGTCCATACTACCAGACCCTCATTTCGAAATTCTTCCCATCTGAACTCGACTGGTAGCCTAATTCCCCAGTTACCTCATTTGGTGTGCATCTATTCTTCCTTAGATTGCTATGTAAGGACGATACACGTCAGTCCAGTTCCTTCGCGTGAGCACAGAATTCGAGTGTAACACTCTGATCATCCAATGCTAAGAATCTTGTACTGGAGCAACACGTCCCAAGTTCGTTATCACGTTTGGCCTCGTGTGAGGGTGTTGCCTCAGATCTGGAACTTTGATGGGTTAGGAATTGCTTCCTTTTCCTCGAGTCCGCCTGCGGACTCGGAAAGCAATAGTGTTAGGCCACAACCGGCTCTGCTCCAGTCGAAGAGGAAGAGGAGGAGATGGCTGGTTCCCCATGGGCTATGGAGGACAAACAGGAGGATCCCGATGAGCCTGAAGAAGAGGAGGAAGACGATTCCGATAACCGAGAGGATTCCGCTGGACTAGACGACAAAGATGGCGGATTTGTGAGCGAACGACGTCTAGGGCCCTACGCCACGCACTCCCTGGCATTCAATCTATCTATACGAGCAGTGGGCGTGCTAGTTTGTCGACGAAGACAGGGTCATTGACATGGTTGACTACTTACATTTGGCTAAGGACATCGGTTGAAGTTCGGCGTGCAGATATCGGGTGCCAGGTAAGAACTCACTTTATCTTCCTCATTTTTGGACTGTTTCTGATCGAACCCGCAATAGATGCCACTTATGTCCTATGTCAATGCCCTGTATTTAAATTTGGCAAAGAAAACTGATTGAAGTTCGGCGTGCGGATATCGGGTACCAGATAAGAACTCACTTTGCCTCTCTCATTTTTTGGACTATTTCTGATGTTCGAACCCGCAATAGATGCCACTTATGTCCCATGTCAATAAATTTGGCGAAAGAAAACTGACGTGCGGATATATTTTCATCGAAAGCAAAAGAAATTTTTTAATTTAGGCAGGAGGGGGTACAGAATTCCCAGAATAATTTTTTTTTCAACCTCATGTTTTTTTTGCCACCCCCTTAGTAGCATGCAAAAGCATTTGTGAACACTAAGGTGTGCTAATTTAAACTCTCTGTTCCTTCGAATCGGCCCAACGACGATCCACTCGCTTGCTCCGTTATCACGAAACCCTGCCATCTGCACTCCTAAAAGCGTCACCATCAACACCAGACTCTCCAAGCCCTCACACACTTTGCGACCTAGCTCTATTATTGACCAAGCCAACCCTTGAGACAGGTAGAAGTGTATGTACATAAGGACATGTTGGTTTTTCCTTAAAAAGAAATTTAAAAATAAACGATGTGGAGCCGTTGAAAGGATAAGTTGAACCACCATGACGCCTGTAAAACACTCAGCTAGCCAGATCGCACTTGCTGGAGAAGATTGTCATCCAAGCAATGGGGCAAATGAGGCCCAACGCCGCCAAATGCACAATCGCACAGAGAAACTACGTAGACAAGCTTTGAACAGCCGCTTGCAAGTAAGTTGTTTCTGTTACCTTTAACAACTTCTGTAGTAATGCGATTGTAGGAGCTTGCTGCCCTTCTAGGAGAATATCAATATTCAAAGTTGTCTCTCATCGAATCCTCTGTTGCTCATATTCAAGCTTTCCAACACGAAGTGAAAAGATTGACGGATGAAAACCTCAGTCTCCGTCAAGCACTCGACACTCTCCGCCATGAACTCGACACTCTCTACCAAGTGTGGCATGACTTCTCGGACTTCCCTCGTGAGCAGCCACTGCCTTATGACTGTATGGTCACAGGTGAGTTGCGACGGTTTCAAAAAACCTCAGGCGTATACCACCACAAACATCATTAACAACATAGCTATGCCAGGTCCCAATTCACCCATGGAGGGCAGTTTCGTCTCTGTGGTCCCTTCTTCCATCTGTGGCAGTCCCAGCCTGAGGAACAAATGCCCAGCCGATGAGCATCACTATCGTGTGTGGCCAGGGGTGGAGGGGCAAACATGATCTGTGGCACTTTCTTTTTACGCGTACGCACCTTCTCACACATTTCTTTTTTACATTGCCTTTTCCTCTTCTTTTGTTTTCAATAATTCTCTGTCACTTGTGTTTATACTCATCTTTAATAATATCCTGGGAATCAATGTGGAATCCGGTGCCAAAACTTGGAAGTTGAAGCAGAAATCTTCTGTATCTTAATTCCCGGGAAGTAATATCGGTAGCAAGCAAGCAAACAATGGACGAAGGAAAGATCGAAACGAGGATCTGAGTGCCCTCGAACTGCTGCACAATAATGGATTTGTATTTGGCGATCTCCGCTCCCCAAACCTCATGATCACCGATGCCGGCAAAGTCAAGTTAATTGATTTCAATTGGGCTGGACTCCGAGGAAGGCCAAGCCAAGTATCCGTCTGATTCACGCTTTCGTAATATGACTTCAGTAACCCCAAACTCGTCTTGAGAGCCCAAAAGACTTTTGCGACTTCGGCAATGTGAGACTCGTTTAGAACACAGTCCAATCCAACCCAGACACTGTTGGTCAGACGTTGGACAATCACACCGTCAGTGATAACTGCGCCAAGGACCACGAACCACGGGCCTGCAGTAGCAATGAGAAATGTGGGACATCCAGTGGCATCTCGAAGAGCGTCAAACTAAAAGAAGGTCAGAAGGCAATGCAATGCATGACGAGATCAACATACTCTGGCTTGTGCCCAACAACGACCCACAGACAAGCCAGTTTGCGTCGCTGGGTCTGAATTACCATCTCCGTATTCATTTTTATCTTCCTGGAGACAATTCAGTGAGCGTATGTTTTTCCCCTCGTGGACGTGTTCGACGATGCCATCTGGTGTCGTTTTATCCGCGTTCACAATCATTTGTATGTTGACGCCAAGCATGCCGCAAAGAAGCGGGTTCAGCACTGCTCGGCGCTTTTCTTCGCTTTCATAGATGGCCAACGCGAACGTCATGTATTCTGCAGCTTGACGAACTATATCATCGGGGACAGCGACATCACTTCTCATATGATCCAAGAAATGACCGAAAGCGGGGTTAAATAGTTGAATCGGAGGAGCGACGCTCGACCGGGGTTTGTCTGCCTTGCTGCGGCCGTCATAGATGGAGCAAGCAAGCTGGGACTTTGGGTACATGGACGACTTTGCTGAATCTGAGGGGGGTACCGCATTCAAAATGTTCGAGATAAGGTTCCTATACCCTGTTAAAATGGTCTTCATGGAAGATAGAGAGAGGAAGAAGAAGTTGCACACACTTTGATGCAAACCCGCAATATGATCTCTTTTCAGCGCTTCTCCTGTGCCACGTATACTAGAACCCTCTAAAGATTTCAATGAGACCGTCTGCGACATGAAGAACAGCTGAAATAGGCTGACCTTTAGGTGGTGCTTGAACGACGATGTGCAAGCGATTCATTTCGACATGAGGGAATACTTGCGAGATTGGTAGGAGGGGCGTCAACGGTACAAGATCAACTTTCTTGAAAACCTCTTCTAGGTCATCATCCACGGGTAGGGAGACCTGAGTGAGGTCGAGATCTTTTGCAGCGACTTTATTAAGGTGAGGAGCATTTTTCTCCTTGATTAGGTCTTTGAGGATGCTGACGTTTTTGCTCTTTTCAATTTCGACAGTGAACACCTTCTTCCTGTTGTTCGCCAAGAACGATGCAGTTGAGCAAGAGGAGCTGGGTTGGATCATTTTTGTGGATTACTTCTAAAGAAATCAGTGGAGATAGAAACCAAGATTCTTTGGACGTACTCGGCGGTGCTTTTACCAGGATGTGTAGATCATCATCCGAAGGGTCACCATCCCACAATAAAAACAACCCCTTGTTAACTACCAAAGGGGTCCCAGCTTGCGGCTGCTTGGAAGCAGGGTCATCGATGGGACGGTTAACGATCCATAAATCGAGATGAGAGGCATCAATGTGGCTGAGGAGATGAGCCTTTTTTTTCTTGATCTCGTCTTTGAGGATGCCGACGTTATCGTTTCTCGGAATCTTGACAGGAAACACCCTCCCTTCGTCGTCTCCAAGAACAAAGCAGTTGAGTAGAAAATTCCATGGAAGTTTTTGTAAAGAGGAGTTGTTGGTACCTGTTTAGCTAGTCCGACATCCCTCATGATCACCATCTCTACTCTTCCCCAGTTCGGCTCAGAAAATAATAGAGGTGGTCGCCACAAAACCCTCCAGGGCGTCCACTTCATCAAGACCCCAGAATACGTTCAGGTTGCAGGAGTCGGCGACTTTACAAATACGCCAGTAACGGTGCTGATTCCAGGGGTAATCCAAGTAAGTTAATGATTTTTCTTCCTTTCTTCCCCAACTTTTTTTTCTTCTTCACCAGTCGAGTCAGCTCTGTCACGACATCATGGGGTAAATTAAAAAAATTCTTTGCATTTGTATCCGTGGCTCACTAACCACAAAATATGCCCGCCAAGTACGATCCTGGAAATTACGAAGATTGCACGTAGTACCTTTTCGGACGATCCAAATCTCACCGTTCTGGTGTTAAAGGCAGGACCCTCTGGTGATGATGTCGTGGATGGCAAGGCAATAAGTCAACCGCGGGGAAGAGTGCGACCTCCCACCATTTAGGCACACCATGTCCCCATGCTATTCTGTTTCTAGATGCTTGGAGGTTCTTCCATCTTTAATGGCATGTACACACCTTCCATCCATCCGAACACAAGATCCCTGCAATCAAACTCATACGAGAACCCCTATATGGATCTTGAACGCGATACCCACCTGTTACTGTGGTCGGCCCGGGGAACTTGAAAGTAATGGACGAGCAGGGCTGGGCGAACATTTTGGTTGGTACGTCAACTATTTTCACCTTGCAGCGTAATACGAAAACTTAGCTCATGATATCTATCATAGTGACGATCCGTAATGGGAAGCCGTTGACTTCGGTATGGTGCCACCACTGTGGATTCTCCGCACCTAAATCTTCTTATCCACAGGATATCCCATCTCTTCGGAGATTATTCGGGCACTAAATGGCTGCTACCATCATCGGTCCAAGCAGTAGTTGTCCAGAGAGTCCACATATGGAGAAGAGCAGGCGAAGGAGAGGGAAGACCTGCAAGTGACGTGAATTCTGGAAATTCGCGTCCATATGCAGAAGGTGTCGCAGTCTTGCGATTTGCACAAGCATAGTTTACAACGAAGTTATTGGGCCTATGCTGGCGGGTTCACATACGGGCAAACGAGTACTGGGAAAACATAAGGATACAATGGGCTTCTCGATTCTTATGGCTGATTATTTTGGTTTTGTTAGTTTCACAGATCACGATTCACAATGCTAGGAGATCTATTTCCTACGTCTATGGGCAATCCTTCATTGCACGCAGGAGACATTCCCCGCATTCCCTTATGCCTAATTGGAGAAATCCTACGCTGACTTCGTTGTGAAAGTTCCTTCGTGGAGCTATACGACGAAGAGCTCTGCGATCTTCTGGCCAATGATCTTTCTGCACCGACGGTTTTCACGCAACCCACAGGCATGACCGCCGACGGAAGTCTAAAGATATTTGAAGTCAACAAACGAGGCGTGTTTATCCAAGGACTTGAAGGGATTGCCATCGGAGACTTGACTCACGCCCTTGCTCTTCTCATTAAAGGCAGCGAACGCAGACAAATCGCCGCAATCAAATTCAATGTCCACTCTTCACGTTCGAATTCCGTCTTCACCATCACAGTTCACCTCAAAGAGAAAGGTGAGTCGTTAGTTGCCAATTCAAATGTCTAAAACTTGACTTATCCTCATACAAGAAAAACACACCCCAAGAAAGGAAGGCTTACCGACATCAGACGAACGAAATTCGCCCGGCAAAACTTTTGTAAAACTACTGGTTGATCAAAAGGCCTTTCGCCCGGGCCACCGCCACTTAAACCCCTGTAAATAAAATATTTCACGACCATGATACAGATTAATTATGATTTGTAGAATTTGAACTATAGCACGAGGTGCCTCGCTGTGGTTTCGGGGTGGCTTACAAGTACGAGATCCTCCCTCGTCGTGAAAATCTATTTTCGCTAGCGGACTCGGGAAGCAATATTGATAGGTTCCTCACCGAGCGTTGAAGGGAGTGACGAAAACGCAGGATCTGCAACTTGTAGTGATGAAAACAAAGGACCTGCGAGAAGAGATCCCTCGCCAAGTGGTGAAGGGTTGTCAGAACATTGTCAGGACGTCGGGAGTTCTCGTTCGAGATGAGCTGGTGACAATGAGGGCAGATTACTCTAGGTGTTTTGGCTGGGCCTGGGCTTGAGGGTGCGATGTTTGAAGGTTGAGTGACGGGAGATGCAGGAGGAGATGTGTTGTGTGTGGAGGGTGTGACGTTTGGAGGGTGTGACGTTTGAAGGTTGAGATGCAGGAGGAGACGTGTTGGGTGTGGAGAGACTGCTTTCGGGGGCATTGGACGATTGGGTGATGGGAGGAGAGGTGTCAGGTGTGGCATGTTTCGTTCTCTCCTTGGAGGGAAAGAAGTTGAGGTGGTCAGATTGGGCGTCGAGGAAGGAGGGCGTTGAACTGGACTGACGTTGGTAGTGGGAGGCCTGGTCCTCTCGTCGCCATCGTCAGAACTGGAGGAGACGATGGAAGGGCATGAGGGTCTCGAAGCGGTCGACATTCTGTGGTCTTTCTGCAGGTGCTCCCTCATTCTCGAAGGGACGGCAACTATGGAGAATCGAAAAAGGTCACAACTGTGGGTAAGAACGTCAGTTAAAATGCAAAAATGAAGGGGGTACGGCACCTTCTTACCTGCCCCTCGATGTCTACACACCGAACTTAAACAGCATTTCCCTAGCCAAATCCAACTATGGGGCATTGAAAAAGGACATAAATGGTCGCAACTGCGGGTGAGAACGTCAGTTAAGATGCAAAAATGAAGGAGGTACAGCAGCTTCTTACCTCGTCCAGAATTATGGGGAAAGAAAGAACTTACGCTGTCCTCAATCTCGGCCTTAACATTATTGATCGCGGAAGACTAGACCTCGAAAATGATTGTTTGTTGGTGAAGGATCTACCAAATAAAAAAAAAACAAGATGAGTCTGGGACGAAGATGGCTGTGTCGACAAAGGAAACAAACACATCGCAATATACTTAGTTTTTTGCTTCCTCCCTCTACCCAGTCTGTACAAACATTGCAGCACGAGTCGACCCCATGCTACACATTCACGGTCTTGACTCTCCATTACAGTGAGAAAGTAAGTTGTTGAGAGTTTTTGACTGTCCGAGTTAACATCTTCACGCAGATCCGAATTTCCCTGTGCGAGATCATTCATGAGTAAATCACCCACCACACTACGGTTATTCACCTAGAAGAGTTGTAGGTTCAAGGGGGATTGAGCACGTTCTTCAGTCCACCTATCCTTCATCTGCTCATGTTGCCGTTTGCATAGACGTATCCCAATTACCTCGAGACTGAGGGAAAATATAATCAAGGACGAGATCCTCAGCGAATATTTAGATAAAGAATCCGGATTGTCAGATAATTACCTCTCAAGCGTCTTCGTCCACCAGGTCCGCAATAAAAATCCCAATATTCGTACAGAATGTGTCCGTGCTCTCGGGCAATGGCTCAAGAAGTATCCTGAACATATCTCGCTACATCGTGGTCTTGTCTGATCCAGACAACATTCGTCTGGAAGTTGTCAAATCTCTGTCCAGGGTCTATTGCTTCCCGAGTCCGCTAGTGGACTCGAGGGAAAATAGAGATAGGCATGGTGCTCATTCTGCAATTTGCCGATTCGGCCGTCTTCAAACCTTTATAGAGAATGGTTGCGGATTTGATGGAAAAGCTTGAATAGCCAACGAACGACACCGGAATCCATCCTGTTTTCCGAGGCATCCGAATTCAGCTGACTGGAATATCGAGAGAGAGATTCGACAATCTGCGGAACGGTCAATCTTTGCACATTGACGGAACGAGATCCTGACTCGAACAGAGTGTTTGCCACCTGGAGGAGAAGTCGATAGAGGGGAATAAAGGTGTCGACACAGATTCCGAAAATGTCGAATTCGGCGCGCGTGAGCATGATCAGAAATAGGTCTTCTGTCAATTCTGGAAGGGGTGCAATTCTGCCTAGAACTGAAGGTGGCAGGTGGCGCATTTGTAAATCAAGGTAAGGGTGATATCCAGAAGTTTGATTCTGACAAGTGGTGGCAGTTGATTGAGTGAGTTTTTTGTATAGTGTAACACCCAAATGAGCTTGAGAGCCGCGAAGTGAAGACCCCCTGCGTGTAATGCGTAAATGCGGGGATACCAGAATCAGATTTAACCGACTTACTCACTCAGAATACAATGATTCCGAACACCGACCGCATTGCGTTCATGAAGACTCTTTTCCACAACGAGGGCCGTATCTCACTCATAAAGACAATCTTGCTCGGTTCACTGCAAGCTGGCTCAACTCATCCTCCTCCTCAACGCCTTCATTTGACCTTTTAGGGCCACGCTCGAGGACCACTTCTGCAAATCCAACTGGTCGTGTAAGCAACGTGTGCACTCGAAGATCGTTGCGACCATAGTCTTGAGTAAGCAACTCTGAGAGATAGTAGCAGTTTTTCGGTAATGGGGTCACCAGAGACACAGAGCAGAGACATCGGTGCGCCATGCTTTAAGAAGTTCTTCGCAAGACTCTCACCGCAAGATCGTAGTCGCGGACGATCTGCATGTATGGATCACCGCTAGTGACGGACCAATCGCTAATACCATTCCTCTCCGAGTCCGCCAGCCGGACTCGAAGGAAAATCGAGGAGGGGGTGAAAGATTCCATGGTCGAAAACTCAATGAATATGTTCGTCTCGCCGTTCCGGTCGGCCGCCGATTGCGATGATGATATGCAGAAAAGTAAAGCACCTTTCCAGATTGAATTGTGCACTATAAAATCACATTTGTTTGCAATAGTAGCGACTGCAGAGCCGGAAGGCCGGAGAAGAGAAATTGTGAACCGAAAGATTCGAAACAATAACCAGAGCACATAGTGAACCGCAGCAGTGCGATCTATGAAATGCATAAGTCAATGCCAATGTTGTACAGCATAGAGAAAGAGCTTGACTGACCAACGAACAGCCCTCCACAGGGCCCTCTGCCGTGAAAGATACCACTTGGGTTCATCGATAAGCCCATATGTATCCTTAACCTTGTCTATCTCCTCTCGTGATGCGAGAGGAACTGCCCAGTTCAATCAAAGCAGGCGAGTCTACTCAATCTGGGTGATGGCAGAGGAGGTACACATGCCCGTTGTCGCCGTTGTGATGCTGCGTTGTTGTTGTGTGGTGGTGGGTGGTCGTCGTCGTCCCCCACCCACGTTGAAGTGGTTCTCGTCCTCGGTGTGTGCGGACAGGGACAGATGCCTGAAGGGAATGGACAGGTGTCGAACATGGAAACGTGGTAAGGTCGGGGTGGATTATCGAGATGCTGCCTCGTAAATTTTCAGCGACGTGTTGCGTGAAGGCATGTCGTTCCTCGATGAGCGGCGCTAGAAGATCCGCAAGGACGAAATGAAGACTATCCATGATGGTGAACTGGACTGCGGTCCAAGCACGGAACAAACACAAGCATATACTTCCCTCATGTTCATGATCTCTTATCTTCTTCTCCCCAACGTATGCGGTGGCATCCCTTTTATTTTAATAACCTACACTATAGACATCGTTTATGAAGTGCACGACTCCCATTGCTCAAATTAGCCCAGAAAATCTGTTGGAGATAGTAGTCGCTCCTGGTAAGTAGCTGCTGCAAGGCTGTTATTTTTATTGACTTTCTACACTGCTATAGATGTACCTGGTAAGTAGTTGTCGCAAGTACGTCATTTCTACGCCATTCATTCATGGAGCACATTGACGAGACAAATTGCCTTGAGGTATAGAGGGCCATAAGCTGTCCTAGGTAGAGATTCGATGTGAAGTTGGTAGTGAGTCTAACTTCACTAATTCTCACCCGTTCTAAGCGTTCTAAATTGTCTTAGGATTTGTTTATAATGTATTTAGATCTCCTGTACTCAGATTTAACCAGAGAGAAAACGTTGAGGTGGGGATTTGGTGCCACCAGGCACAAGCCTTCGGTAGTGAGTGTAACTTCGCCAATTCTCGCCTGGTCTGTGCATTTTAAATTGATTTAGGATTCGTTTATGGTTTATTTCAAACACCTGTAGTCCAATTTGTCCAGGGGGGAAGTATTGGGGTGGAGGTTCGTGTCGCTGGAGGCAAAGTCAGTATTGGGCGTAACTTTGTCAATTCTCACCCGTTTGATGCGTTCTAAACTGACTTGGGTTCGTTCATAGTGTATTTCAAATACCTGTAGTTTGATTTTCCCTGGGGGATCGCGTCGAGGTGGAGGTTTGTGTGAAGTCAGTGGTGAGTGTAACTTAATCGATTCTTACCCGTTCTATGCATTCTGAATTGATTTAGGATTCCTTCATTGTGTATTTCAAACCCCTGTAGTCCGATTCTATCTTGTCTTAGGTTTTAAATTTCTGCAGAATGCGATTGGAGTTATTATGCGCGTCCTAGATGTTGCCTGGTTGACTTTTGAGGTCGTCGCATGCATGCATGCGTCTCTCGCCTGCATATTTTGTGCCGTTACGCTCCGTACGGTGATTATCTCGCTCATTTTTTGGGTTTCATCTTACATTTTAAATCGGTACAGAATAAGAATATAGTCATTATCCGTCTCCTACAACCATTTCTGTGAGAACTTGTCTGACTGATTTTTGGTATCATTGACCTAACTCAACTTGCCAGGAACTCATAAGACTGGGCTCAATGCAGTCATGGATTCTACGGCCAAAGTCAACACCGAGAAACGGAAGGTAGACGATCTAGAAAAATCGTTAGAGGTACGGGCTTTATCATTGGCCATCACGAACTCCTCACAGATAAGACGCAGGTTTTCCACGAAATCAACGCAGTGACTAGCGAGCGCGAAGGCCGAGAGTTTGAGAGCGAAGATAAAAGGCAGATGAGAGGATTTCCTCCCTGCAATCGGATGGCAAAGAGCAAGGTAAACGCCGATCTTCGCTACAGTTGAGCTTTGGCTGATTGTTTCGCGGGTTGAGCACCACAACAAAAGTTCGGACCAGCAATCATTTCACCACGAGTACTTCAGTCAGATGAAAGGGAAAATGGACAAGCAACGGGGCAACTGAAGGCAACCAGGGAATTGCGGGAAGTTGAAGTAGAAATGGACCGATTAATCGAGGAAAAGTACTCTTCGTCACGGAGGTCGATTCGATTTCGTTGAAGTTGAAGGAGATGTAACTTGTCTCGTCCTTGGCTTTAATCTTTGCCCTCCATGCGTTTAAGGTATGTTGCACAAGAAAGTTATTTCTTGTTTGTGGTCGCTTAACTTGCTTTAGCTAGCCAACTCCACTTTACTTCTCTCGGTTTGAGAAACCGTTTCCGTTGTTGCCTCAAGGATCGCACGAAGAGCGCTCAGTTCAGCATAATTTCGTTGGGGTATAAATTGTACTTTACTCTGTGCATCAGAAACGACATGTTCGAGTTCCGTCACCGCCTTATCAAGACACCAAACCAAAATCAAAGGGATGTGTAACACTTATTTGATAATGATACAGGTATTGCTATCGATGACAGACCTAGGCCAATTCTTAAGATTCAGATAATTTATTCACTCGTCCTGTATATATTAGAAATTCTGAATACAATAATAGTTGCTGGACAATTCATGGTTCTCGATCACAACACGGTGTCAAAAATTAGGGAGTCAACTCAATGTTGTTATTGCAGATCGACAACCATACTACGGAAAGGGACAGTACCCCAACGAAATTATGCTGAACTGAGCGCTCTTCGTGCGATCCTTGAGGCAACAACGGAAACGGCTTCTCAAACCGAGAGAAGTAAAGTGGAGTTGGCTAAAGCCTAAAGCAAGTTAAGTGACCACTGTGCAACATACCTTAAACGCATGGAGGGCAAAGATTAAAGCCAAGGACGAGACAAGTTACATCTCCTTCAACTTCAACGAGATCGGCTTCCCTGGTTCTGAGTGAGGATAGAAACCCAACAAGTCATCTCCAAGAAGGGATAACGCACTGGTGTAACCTGGCAATAGTGATAACACGTAAGGAACAAACCGACTCCATTCTGAAGGGAATACTCTCCCTTGCTTGATTTCATGTGCCTGTAACAACCTTTTAAACCACACAAAGTGTCTCGAAAGTTGTCAAGTTGGCCAGCCTCGTCATTGGCTCGGAAGGGTCTTGTAGGTAACTGTTTCATGGATTCTAAATACCACAAAGCTGCAAAGGGACAACAAAAAGAACCGCTTCCACGAGTGACTTATTGATGCACTGAGTCGAATGCGAGTTCAGTTTCAATTTTGAAGGACTATATAGGAAAACAAGATAAATGTAGATGAATTACGAAACCGAAAAGCTTGACTTACCATATTAGTGTTACTTTTAAGTTGATGACTGGTTTTTGCCATTTGGGACCGGGTTGGATGTAGAAGAGAGAAGGCTAACCATGCGTATTTGATTTTCGATCAGAACCTCGCCTAGTACACAGATAATTACCGAATAACATTCATTGAAATTGCTGGCGAAAAAGGCTTCTAGATGGGTAAAATACAAGAGATAAAAGAAATGATATATCGGGGTTGTATGTATGTCACTTCGCATCGAGGAGTATACGACCTGGCGAGAGCAACGGAAGAAAGCCGAATGGGAGCAGACGGGTTTGGGGATGTGATAGGGGCTGGTCGGGGTTCAGCGTGAGGTTGCTTGTCGACTTCGCATAGTTTCCAGGCGGCTTCAAACAGATTTCGTGGGAGGATAGGCTTGGGCATAGCGGAGAGATATGAAGCCAAGACGGCGCAGATATTGGGTGTGGATCGAGATGCAGTGAAGTAGCCGCGCCAAAGCTTTCGAGGACATTTTGCCAATTTTTCTTCAAGAGAGAAACAAGGAAATTAATGCCTTATTGAACGATGGTCAGCATTGCCAGATAGATTCAACTCTGCACGGCACTCACTCAACATGACATTCGCAAATACTTGGTCATTGGTCATTTGAACTTGGCCAACAGCGACGCCCAAGCCAAGAACCTTCTTGAGCTGGAACTTGGTAGAGCGCACTTTCGTACGTCGCGGTGAGAACGAAGGGTCAGGATAGTTTTAGAGAATTTGTATACTTCTTGAGATCGTCAGCGAACATGTACTCGAGCTCAATTTGCTTTGCATGATCGATATCAGCAGCTGTGCAAATGGGCATGTCGAGGGACGTTCGGGAGTCTATTCGCAAGGGTAAATCTGATTCTCATAGCTACTAGGAAAGAAAACACACTTTACTGTGCCAGAGAAACGCTTATCCCTTTGAGGGTCGTAGTTCTTCAAACCGATCTGAAGCTCGTTGTCTCGATAAAACTACGTTTCTTCTCTTCAGTTGCATCTGCCGAACAGACATGGGGGACAAGTGATCAATTAGTAGTAACTCCTTGATAGAGCCCCGCAAGCTTGACACTGAGAGTTTGGAACTAAAATATTTGTTGTCAGTACGTTATTCTGTATTCATTCATCAACAAACCTAATGCTATGATTCAGAGAGACGACGAGGTGGGTTGCGTTGTTGATGGGTGATGGTGGCGGCACATGGACCATATCTAAAATTATAATTATTTTCATGAACCTCGAACTTGAAGCTCTCCTTCTGGCTATGACGAACATGATGGCAAGAGACGCTCTGGGTATACCAGAGCTTGTTTCCCAGATCGCAACACATCTCCATTGGCTCTATCTTTTCTCCTTCATCTGTGTCAACCGCCTCTTCTATGAGGTTGGCACACCCCACCTCTGGAAGAAACAGCGGCGACTTGGACCTTTACTCAAGGTCGGTGAGCTCTGCTTAATGGGCCTTTGCACTGCAATGTTCTTTAGATTTTGGACCAGCCAATTCTTGACTATGGTCATTGGCACAGATTTTCGTTTTATGCAGGGAATATGGAGTCCCTGAATCTGCATATGGAGGGATTCTCCCTCACGGTACTCGAGACAATTTGGAATCGTACACCAAGCTGCTTCACCCACCTTAAAGACCTCACCATCTCACTCACACCTGATGTCAAAATGCTTCTCCTTTTACTCAAACTCGCTGCCAATTCACCATTGCGCAGGATCCGCATCCACACCGAGTCAAGACTAGAGCCTGACCGCCATCCGTGTCTTTCCCAAATCCTGGAACCTCTCCATTCGACAACGTCCCTCATGCATCTCAAGCTCGAGTTTCATCCGAGAAAACCTTCATTCTGGTCGTCTTTGGTTCAATCCTGGAAGGGACTCACGGACATCCACATGGAGCTTGAAGAGTCGGGGCAAGAGCTTTATAATGTGGCTGCTGTGCTGGACAGCCTCAGCTCCCTACCTCTGCTCAGCAATCTGAAGATCAGCTCTGTTAATGATGCCAAAGACCTGCGTCCTGAGTACATATTTGTGAACCTCCAATCCCTTCAGGTGTATTTCTTCAACGAACCAACAGACCTCATAGGAAGACTCCGTGCTCCACATCTCTCACTCATCCACGTTATTTTCTTGGGCCCCATCGATGAACCGACATGGTCAAATATGTTCACTATGATCGACCAATGCAATCCCACCCAAACCTTGCTCACCATCGCCATGGAGATGGAGCGACATTGGGATGCAGCACTCGAGATCCCTGAGGAGTTGTCCAGGGGCGAGTCGTTCAATGAGGACACATTCCGCCCCCTGTATGTTTTCCACCGTCTTCAATCTCTCGAAATACGGCCAGGACTTTCCTGCCATCTTCTCACCAACGAGTTCTATGAAATTCTTCCTATGCATTGGCCAATGCTCGAAACATTTCATCTCGGTGGTCATCTCATCTGGTCATCGACTTATCCTGTGGCAACGCTGAAGGCAATCGTTGCAATTCTGGATGGTTGCCACCACATTAGGCACCTCTGTATTCCTCATATTCGGGGATGGCCTCTTCCAGACACCGGCAAGATATACGGCACCATCGAGTCAATTGGCAATATTTTTGGGGAATACATCACATTGTGGTCATATCTGGAGTGGACCACTACCTTTCTTCCTTCAGTAACCAATATCTCCACGGCTCTCTCTTCCTATGATGACCAAGCCAGGAAATGCGAGATATTGTCGAACGAGTTTCAACCAGATATCCGGTTCAACTCTGTTGCTGTATGGTATGTGGATTGTGTGCTAGTGAGTCATGATGATATTCAACTTTGGGCTGATAGGATTGGTGATAATGAGGAGTGAGCAGAGATGGTGGCACCGATTTCTTGGATAATACATCTATAGTGCACTTTGACTAACCGGATATAGTCTCTTCCATTCCCATTGTCTGTAATATAATACTATCACAAGTTAGAAAGACATTACTAAGGAGCGGGAAATGCAAGAGATATGACAGCATTCTTACCTGGTACACGGCCACTGCAAACGGCATCCCAGTGGCTCTTTCCCAGCCCAACAAGACTATCGTAGCCAGTAATATAGTATAATTGAACCCTATTACAAGCTATCTCTATTTTCTGTCTGGTCCACTAGCGGACTCGAGAAACAATAGAGATAGGAATTGGTGTGAAGGCTCGTGATATTACCGGAAGAACCCTGGCAATTATTGGCCTCGGAGGCATAGGGATGCGTCTTGCCGTTCTCGCACATGCATTTCCAATGCGTATTATCTACCATTCCAGGTCCCAAAATGCTACCGCACCGGATTACTGCGAGTATTTCAGATTTGTGCAGGAGATGCTGAGGCAAGCCGATGTGCTGAGCATCCACGTACCACTTAGGTCAGAAACGGTTGGTCTGGTTGGAGAGCATTGGGTCAGGTTGTTGAAACCAGGGAGTATCATCATCAATACTGCCTAATACTGCCCGCGGGAAGGTCATTGACGAGGAGGCGATGATTCGAGCTCTCGAGGACAATCATGTCAGTAATTCTCGTAGATGTTGGCAATAAACTGATAGCCTCAAGAACAGCTTGGTGCCGTGGCTCTTGATGTTTTTCCCAATGAGCCGCAGGTCAACCCCCGTTTGTTAGAATTTCCAAACGTGATGTTACTACCGCATATGGGCACCGAAACGAAGGAGACCCAGAAATGTATGGAGGTGCGCGCATTGACTAACCTCAGGGACTTCTTGACAATTGGCAAGGGGGAAGACCTTGTCGTTGAGTGCAAGATGACGTCAAAGCTTTGACGGCATTGGTATAGCAAGTACAACTTTAAAGACGCCGAATCTTTGTTTATACAATCTTACAAGTTTATTTCTGATGGAGATGTTACAAACCGTAATCAACGCAAAGATAAAGAACCAGAATGAGGAACCTAAAGAGATAAAGAGGAATATTCGAAATGTACAATTGTTCCCTCGTACTAGCCGAAAGCTTGAGGTTGTCCGCCACCTGAACCAACGCATGAATCACGATACGCCGGATTGCGAGATATTAACCGTTCAATGTGAACTCGCGGGCACAGCATTATGGTTGAGTTTACAAATGTCCATCGCGGTGACTCGGGACGTTATTGATGTACCGTTCACCAATAGTCAGCGATGCAGTCAAATCGCAACAGCTCTCCGATGGTATCTTGATTGTCCCATATGTAAGCATCTCCTCAATCCAGGCAAACCTCAACGGCGTCCATTCCGCTCAGCTCCAAGAACTCGAAAATATCGAAATAGATACAAGTGGTACCTGCGGTCATTGCAGTTAGCAAAGAAAAAAAAAAGCAAGGAAGGGCGTACCTTGCATACTCATGCCCCTCACATCTCCTTGTATGCCGTGTTGATGGCGTCGCGTCGTCGCGATGGAAAATGAGAGCTCGCCCATACCAACATCCCACCTATTTGAGCTCAGACTCCGACATCAAGCCATGCTCTCAGCGCATTACCAATACATTAGCTTCTACAAGCACGCAATGGAGGCTCTCCAATGGAGGGGCGTACCCTCTTCCTGGTGCCGAAATCGAGGGGAGCAAGGGTGGAGGAGGGGTCTTTTCCTGGTGTCGAAATTGGGGAGAATCGGGGTAGAAGATGGGTCGTCCCTCCTCCTGATGTGGAGACCGAGGCGAATAGAAGTAGATGAAGAGTTTTGAGGGCCGGCTGCTGCACGCACTGCAGCACAGTGATGTTATCTGCGCCACAATAAGAAAAGCTCATTTTGCTCTTCTTGTCAGATTCATCAGATTCGTTGCTGCCACGGTCCTCATCGTCGGGCACAGAAGTGATTCTCGGTTTAATGGAAATGACACTGTCCGTGACTTGGCTAACCTACCACGATTATTTTAATATTTAGCATAGAAAGTGTTTGAAGGTACCCTTATACTCACTCCTCCATTGAAATGACACCTTGCTGCTGAACAAATTTCCAGTTTTCGATCTGCTATGCATAATTAGATCTGGCGAGTAACATGTAGTCAGCTCACCTTGAGAAATTTATACAGTTGCGGGCTTGGTAGTTGAATTTCGTCGCCTCAAATCGCATATCTTGCCTTCCCCTGCAACTCTGGCAATAAATTTGTTCATGATGCAGCGGTAGATGTTTAGGGAGGACGTGTATCCGAAGAGAGGATGGCGTAGGCAGTCGAGCGAGAAAAGGGGAAGAGCGGCTGGATCTTGTACGGCGCCTGATTCACGCTGGGAATAACGAAATCCGGAAAATCGGAAAATGAGACCCTGCGAGTCAAACGGGCCGAAGCGACAAGCTGTCCTGGTGACGGGCGAGGGCATCTTGACCGCCTCCGTACTGGGCTTACCCTCCCATTCCAACCGATAGTTGACGACGTGGGCGCTCAACCCGCCTCGGAGCATGCGGGCAAATTTACTCTCCATGCCCTCCCTCCGTGTTCCACACCGTGCCGTTGGTCAGCACCATGACTTCCATATTGAGGTCCTTGAGGCGCTTCTCGATGGTCGACTTGACAGCGGGAAGGATCTCGGTGCCACCAAAGTCGGCCTTTATACGATCGCAGTACCTTTGGGCTTCCGTAAACGACTGGTTAGAGTACGGGCGGGATTTGTCCTAGAGGAAGGAGTGGTGTGCCAAAGGAGCAGATGTTGAAGTTGACATCGACGGAGAGGGACTTTAGGAAGACAGAGAGGGAGGATTTGAGAGGAGCGACACGGGAGGCCATGCTTCCCGAGCGATTGACGATGAAGACAACTTCGGGCTTGGTGCTCTTTGGGAGGTTGAATTTGGGGATGAGGGTGAGTAAGAGGGCCTTTGAGTTGGGGATGGAGGGATGTTCCTCGAGCAGCGCGGAGGGTGAGGAGAGGCTGGCGCATTTGATGAGCAGGATGAAATCCTTGTCGAGCTCGGTGGTGGTCTGGCCGAGTGTGGCTAGTGCATGCTGTCGGTTGAATGCGTTGTCCGGAGTGTCCGTGGGGTGACCACCGAGACGGAGGGCGATCAGATGGGACGGTGACTGGAGAAGTGTGAGTGTGATCGGTCACGGTGGCGTGTTAGCTGTACAGCTGTGACATGTTGTTGACTCGACATTCATCTTCGAGGTATACTTAACTATGCCCTCAAGTGAGGTGAGATCTGATTTAGTTTCTTCAAATGTTCAAGTGTTTACAGCGTACCTTCAGGAACCATTCTTTGATTCCCTCAATTCACCACAACACTCGGAGTCGCTAAACAGTGTTGACACTGATGACCTCCAGCATCGAATCTCCCTCCTCTCTATTCTACCTGGACACCCGCAACACCCACAATATTCCACCCACCACCCTCAGTACCTTTCGCCCCAAACACAAATTCAAACATCCCATCAAACCGCAATCCTTGCAATAAGCGATTGCACAGATCCCCACTCAGGTTCAACTGCTCCAAGCCCCACGTCCTCGTATAAGAGCCGACCCCTCCTCACGGGCGCAAGACTACCTACTCCAAGTGCATTGTTAGACCGATCACCGTCTATTCAAAGCCACCAACGTCTATCCTGCATTTCTTGTCGTATCCGTAAGATCTCCTGTATGGCACCATTGTCAGGTAGCGTTGACCAATCGTGCAAGTAAGTTGTGCTCCCTTTTGTCACATCTTTCTCGTTTATATTCCTGTCTTGTAAGCCAATGTCAACGCAAGGCACGCCGTTGTGAATACCCGGTGGAGAGTCGTCGAGCTTTGAGAAGGATGTTGAGGAAGTGCTGGTGAGCTGCTGTGAGGGACGCTTGGAAATTTCTCCTTATTTGTTCTCTACTTCTGCTGTCGTTGCAAGTGCTTTCCGTCGTTCAGAATTTGATTTCATATGCCTACTATCTTAATTTAATTAAGGCCTAACGATCTGTGCCCTCGAATGCAGAGCGCATTCGGGAAGGAAGAGAATTAGGTTATTTACTCAGCCCTGAGCAAACCGAAGCGTGGTTCCATAAACGAGACATCAAGCTCATTAAAGATTTTTATACCGTTCTAGGGAACTGTTACCTCCTCGAAAAGAATTTCGAAGCTCGTATCAGATCATACAATTACAATGGGCAACACGGCTTTCTGTTCCTCACACATAAAGCAATAATTGATAATTCCATTGCTTCGGCGTGGTTGAAATCTATGATAGAGCTGACGTTTTCTGAAGTCAGCGCTATACTCAGTCTTAGGTCAGCAACCCCAATTCCAGCCGATCTTCTACGCACCTCTCCTTTAGGAGGTACCTAATAAAACAGAGGGGCACTTCCTCCCCCTCCTTCGCTTTCGTTCCTTTAGACCCTGCATCTTGTGCAGACCCTGAATCTTCCTCGATGTAAAGAACGTTTCCTTTGCTAATATCTCGGTGGAGAACCTGGCGATTGACTTGCATAAACCGTAATACTGCAAATATGTGAGCACAAAGTCGACATTGAATAGATATTAGAGTACCTTCCAAAACGTTGAACACAACCTCCAACATTCCCTTCAGAGTAGGAACACTCGTGAGAGGGCTTCCTAATTGCCGGCAGTGCTTTGCTCTGGGCACGTCAAGGTACGGAGGGATCTTGATGGATTCATGATAGACCGCTTCAACCACACCAGGGACCCTCTCTGGACCGTGAACGAGAGTGAGGATGGCATGTTCGTCGAATCTGGTCCCAAGTCGGAAAAGTTGGTCTTTAAGAACGACCAAAACTTCGCCGTCGACTTCGATTTTGGATTTTGGATTAGAGAGGATGTGGGGGCGAGATTGAAACGGGTTGCTGGCATATGGGAGAAAAACCAGGACAGTCTAAGGTCGTTTTCTTCACGCCATCGGCAATGATACGACACCACATTTTTCTGCAGGCTTGTTATCATCCCCACATAGGATCGATCCCAAAAATCACCCGGGTCGTAAAGCCGATAGATAAAAGCATAGATTAACTTGTAAATGCTTGTGTTAGGATGGGCTGAGTGCGATTGAAGACAGGTATGCCTTCTTCTCCACGGAACGGGGTGACATCATGGTGGAAATCGCGGAATGTCGAGGTGAAATGGGTGAGTGAATGTGTGGGGAGTCGGGACGTCAGCTGGAATGAAAAGGATTTCGAAAGCGGACAAATATGTTTCGAAACCCGAAATGCGAAAGAGAGGTCCAATGTTGATGCTGGCAACTACAGACGGCCTTCGAGTGTGAAAGTGATTGAAATTTGGGCATTACATAAGTCGAATGGCGCAAAACACGAATTTGAGCAGTCGGCAACGCGGGTGGAGGGTCAGGGAGTGTTTGAATGAATAGGAAACATTTTTGAGCATAAAAGCGCCGTGAAATGCGAATTTTGATGGGCAGAACGCGATTGAAGGGTCCAGGATGGTTCGAAAGGTGTTACTGATGAATGAATGGCTCGAGTGCAAAAGGTCGGCCAAAACAAAGGCGAGTGGTCGAAATGTGAGAAAACTTGAAAAATGCGATGCTAGCCAGAAAAAGCAGCCAAAGGTTCCAAATTGACTAGAACAGGTGTTTGTATGTTTTTGGAGGTTCCTGGGACTGCGGTGACACATTCAACCGTATGCAACGTGGTGAATGTCGAAAATGCGAAGTTGGGGGTGCAATTGAAGTAGGAGGTAAAAAGGACACGTCAGGACCAGACTTGTCGATCACTAACTGTATCCTCATTTTCTCTCGATCGAGGCTCGACTGGACGAAGTAATATGGGGAGCCATACTGAGTGGGTGAGTTGATCGGATTATATGATCTGGGGGGAGTTCTTCGAATCGGACATGAGTGAGGGGCGTGTGGAAATCAACACCGAGTCGAAGTTTGGGTTGCTGAAGAGAGGGCGTGCTTGGCACGTTCGCAAACGGTACGGAGATGAGGGTTAGAGGAGATATTCCCCTTGTGTTTGTGTTGAACTCCTGGTTGAGAAGATGGTTATAGGAATCTTCACCTCCAAGGAGGGTATCACCAGGAGTGGCCTTGACCTCGAAAATTCCTTGTTCGATAGGTAATCGAAATCAGGCCGTTATTTTGCGGTGACTTTCTTGTCACGTATATGTCAGCGGTAGGCTCATGGAGAATTTGGAACGTCGAGTCCTGTGATCGTTCCGAACAAAGTGGCCGGGTACGGTGACGATTGGCATTGGTATGGTGGCCCCGAGGTAAGCTTCAGCGGTCTCCTTCATCTTTAAAAGGACCATGGAAAAAACTTCTTCAGGGGGTTAGAAATAGGAATTAGCGTCAAATAGGTCACTTACAAGGAAACACGACATACGAACTCCTTGATCTCACTCAGGACAGACAGGTCGGTTGGAATGAACGAGTGTTATAATGAGCCACTGGATCGGGAGTAGTTAGTATGATTAAGCTAATGAGAAAACAAACGAACCTTGTGGAGTGGATAGGCACGAGAGCTCCCCCACCCTCGCCACCTCCTTCTCTGCCAATTGCGGTATCCCAACGTTGTCGTTGTGTATTTTGGCAAGTTGGTTGTTGGGACAACCTCCGTCTCCACGTTTCGAGCGAGACGGAGGTACCAGGTGGTGGTCCGAGACCTCGAGTGAGGGGGGTTCCAGAAAACCACCCACATATGGTTTTCGGGCTCAACGGAAGCGGCAAGCTGTTTACTTCACTCTGTCCGATCCGTTTTGCAAGCTGGTGACGAATTCTTTAGTTAGCATAAAATAAATAAATGAATGGAAGTCAAACTGACATTTTTGCGGGGTGAATATAGTCCCTGCCTTCGTCAGTATCCTGGCCCATCGTGGCATCTTGGGCCTTTCCAATCTCGACTTAACGCGCTGGCCGCCTCCGGTAAAGGAGGAAGCTCTGTCATGCCTTCCAGGGAGACGCGCACAGTAAGATAAAGAGGAAGAGGCCTTCTCTGCTGGAAGGAAGTTGGCGAAGGTGTTGGTCAGAATGGGAGGACCTACTAACATTACTCCTCGGGTCCGGCCCCGGACTCGGGAAACAATACTGATAGGAAATGAAAAGCATGGTAAAAGAATGCTAAAGTAAAAGAGAACATCGGTATCGAATCAAATTTGAAGGAGGTACAATGAGTTCTTACCTGTTACCCCAGCGACCCACATGAACATGGACCTCGTGGTATTCCCTACACCCGGATTTGACTACAAGGAAATGAAAAGCACCATGAACAAATTCTAAAACCAAAGAGAACGTCAGTATCGAGTCAAATTTGAAGAAGGGTACAACGGTTCTTACCGGTTACCCCAACGACCCAAACATGGACCTCGTCGATTCCCTACACCTGGATTTGACCACAAGGAAATAAAAAGAATCGTAAAAGAATGCTAAAGTAAAAGAGAGAAGACTAGAAAATGAGCTTTAAGTGTACGGCTGATATTGAAAATGAATGACGAAACCCACGTCCATAGCAGAGTTGTGCACCCCGTTCCGCTTCAACAAACTCAGCCACTACAAGGCAATCAGTAATTCGGACATGTATGAGGCCGTGAGCGGCTTACAATCCCTCCCCAACCTCTGTTTATCCCTCAAGTTTCAATATATAAGCGCACTGTAGAAGACATAAAAGAGATCCCTTCCTGTATACGCGGCATCCTCATAACTGGATTCATTGTAAATGTAAATTTGTGGTTTTTATCGACAGGCGATCCGTATGTTTTGGTGGAGATTTGACTTAACTGGTCAGATGGGGCGCCGTGGGCTACAACGCAGTGCGACAGTTCAACGACTTGATAGAAGGCGGAATGTTGCAGGGAGGGGGTGCAGGACATTCAAATGGAACTTTGGAAGGAAAGAAAACCAACTTAGCATGGCAACTACAGATGCAGCAATAAAAACTTACTTGGCACCTGTGATATGAATGTTCGACCCATAGGTCTCCAGCCACCAGCCCAATCCCCAAAGTTGTTTGCGCATCGAAAACGTCTGATAAGGGCGGTTAAACTGAGCCTAAAAGTACAATTTGGTGAAGATTTAACTTACTTGGTCAGACATCGCTAAGTCCGAATCTAAAAGATAACCGCCTAGAGTAGAATCTCGACAACCAAAAAAAAACACGTCTGATCAATCATGGTGCAGAGGCACAGCTCGAAGTGTCGTCAGCGGTGTTGGATGCATGGCCAATGGAAGGGTGCAACGAACTTCAAAGGCGCATTTATTGTTAAGTATTTGTCGAGCATCAACTAAATAAATGTCACACGCGATATCCTCCGCTAACGCAATTGGTGACCTTACTTTTGCGTGGCTGTCTCACAGTGAGCTCATTTCATTATCAAAAAGCTTTGAAATTTGAGCCTCCACACTGCGCCTTTCCGAGCATGTCTTCCAGTACGCCAGACCTGGTTCCATCGAGTCCTAGAGTACAACAGTTTTTCAAGCGCAACGACACATTCATTTATATCGAAGGACAGCTATTCTTTGGTGGGAGAGCCGTTGACTTTCACACAAATCGGAAACTGATCAACTACATAACTGCCAGGCTTTCGATCTGGGCCTGAAGTCAGTTGGGGGAATCTGTGCAGCTGCATGAGCACTCTTATAACCATCGCAGGTGGCTATCGTGCCTGGTTTTGTCCGAGATCTCCCTCTGCGGATGAGCTGATTGAATGGAACTTGCAAACAAGAGGACCAGTTGGGGTTTGCAAAGCATATGACTTCATGGGTCCATGTCCTTATGTTAATTCATTATCCTCCTCTTACTTTTCATTTAGTCTCACTACCGGGCGAGCCTCCACATCACCCTCGGCCTGGAAACATCATTTTCATGTCCATCAAACCTCGGCCGCGAGTTCGCAGCAAAGACAACACACCTCGTAGAACCCCGACGCGTACCCCATCCACGAGGCTGGTCACTCCCTCGCATACTCCACCTGGCTCTTCAACGCCTGGAAATGCGTTTCCACTGGTTCGCATGTTTAATGGTCTCTTTCGAACGAAATTGAATGCATTAATAGAGAGGAAGCGCAAGAGTTTCTCTAGCGAGGACAACCACTGTAGAAGTGCCTTTTCCTCTCGACTCAAGAACTTCTGTATGGTTTTCCATTCGTTCTCTTTAGCCACAGCTTCTAATCAACACAGAAGTCCGGTCTCCCTAGGCTTGGCTCTGAGGCACGCGATGAGCGCACTACTCGGCGTGCGGCTGGAATCCCATCACCTGCGCAGACACGAGCCCGGGTGAGTCATGTAAAGAACCCAATCATACTTTCTTAGAATCGTCTTCAGGCAAGCAAGGCGCCCCAACGGTGCTGGGATGTCTACACACAATGCTCTATTACAGGCACAGCAGAGCTTGTTGACGACGACAAAAAAAAGCCAGCTGATATTGATGGTGCTCCGTTTGCTTACCAGGATACTGTAAGCTTTGGTTCGTTCAAGCTTTTATTCGCTAAATCGCCTCTGCCACCAGTGGGTGCTCCAAGGATGGCCTGAATACTGCTTGGACCGTGGACCAGAAGGAGATTGCAGTCATGACTATACCGGGTATCATCAGATATGCTGTCTTAATAATATGATTCCTCTGCGTGCAGATGTTCACCGCTTATGGGATGTCTACGAGATTGGTGTTGACATTCATGCAAGTCCTAAACGTCCTGTCCCAAGAGATATGATCTAAATCCAACCAAACAGGACATGAATCGCATTATCAGCTTTTCGAAAGGACGTGCAGATATTGCATCGTGTCACTTGAAAGTCGATCACCTACTGCAGCAGCTCCGCCCTCTTCCTGCGCTCCTTACTGATCATCTCTCGCAAGGGGTATACCTGTGGTGCTTGTTTCCGGAGTCGCAACATACCACTCGCCAGTATGCCAATGACTTCGGGGCTGTAGCTGAAGG
>Ga0307507_10002605_pt1 | contig 37227 bp, 5 predicted proteins | sample 7_EM_MG_FD_207223 | JGI IMG/M metagenome (GOLD analysis project Ga0307507, IMG submission 207223) | Populus trichocarpa ectomycorrhiza microbial communities from riparian zone in the Pacific Northwest, United States - 7_EM | ecosystem: Host-associated > Plants > Roots > Unclassified | place...
ATATACCCTTAGATTTAGATAGAATTTATATTATTCCTTTAAATCTTCCCTAAAGCCTCTTCGCGCCCTTACATTACGTTGCGTTAAAAAATAACTACTATTAAAATGGCAAACAAACCCAAATCCTCTTTAATAACTATAAGTATTATATCCCTAGTTAGGGAACAGTTAACCATAATACAATAGTCCTTTACGGATGCCTTAGCTTAGCAGTAGGCTGCACTAGAAGCCCAGTATTAGCAATTAATAGAAGCACTCTATAAAGAACTCCATAATATCTAAGCATTTACGTTAGAGACCCTAATACCGCCTATAAACGAAATCAATATAACTGTATCTAAACCTGGCCCGTCAAATACAAACCCTAAACTAGTAACGGTAGCTTAACCTATACCTATAACGAACCCAGTACCTACTACAAAATCAGAAAAGCTTCCTAACCCTTTAATGTTTAATGGAAATTAAAATGACCTATATCCCTTTATAACTAAGCTCCGTCTTAAACTTTTAATAAACCATAACTAATACCCTACTAAAGCTAGCAAGGTTAGCTATGGAATGTCTTGTTTAAGCAAAGATGCTATATAAACTATGGACCTATTCTTCCGTAACGGCACCTTCGTTAATTTTAAAACCTTTATCTCTCTGCTAAAATGAATATATAATAACGCTAGCTATAAACACACCGCTATTACCAAACTTAAAAACCTATAATAATGGAACCGAGACTTTACAAGCTTCTTTTTGGAATTTTTAGGCCTCATTAGCGAACTAGATTAGAATAAAGCCGCTAGAGTTGCTGCTCTTTAACGAGCTATTTTAGGTGAAATTAGAGCATAGTTAGTAGGTAGGGAACTGCCAAAGGACCTACCTAAATTTGCTATAATGTGTTAATAAATTAATAAGGACCTTTAATATAATAAACAGACTTATTCTCTAAAGCCAACTACACCTTATATTTAAAGCTCTACGAAACCGATATATACCCCAAAGCGCGACCCTTCTCCAAAACCTACGTATGACCCTATGGACCTTAACGCCACTTGATCCTACGCACCCTTAGAAACTAATAAACAAAGAACTTAAGCCGCAAATGGAGAATGCTTTAGATGTGGTAAAAAAGGACATATCTAAAGGAATTACCAAACTCACCCTTTTAAAAAAGTCCGCTATAGTTCCTCCCGGTCTTTAAATCGCACCCACTTCTTAAATTGCACTCGTTCTTTAAGCCGTACTCACTCCTTAACTTATACTCGTTCTATAAATTATACCTGGTTATTATAAAGCATCTTACCCTTAGCTAACTTGGAAAACGAATTGTCCTAGGGCCAAGTCACGCCTTAGGATAAGAAGTGGAAGAGTATAAGTGTCTAGGCTCTTCCAGCACTAATATACAACACAACTCCCTTAATATACTTGGCGAAATTTAAATACTTAAAAAATGGAAGGAGGTATAAATCCTTATAGATAGTGGAGCCACTAGTATAGGCTTTATTAATACGAACTACGCAAAAACCTAACGCCTAAATTTAAAGAAACTTAATAAGCCCTAAGGCCTATAAGGCTTTAATGGTAAACCCTTAATATATAGCGAGTTAACACACTACGCTCTTATAAAAATGCGGATAGGTGAATACCTTAAATATATTTCCCTATTTGTAACACCCCTAAAGCAATATAAGATAATACTTAGACATAGATAGCTAAAACAATACAACCCTTTAATTAGCTAGGTTAAAGAAACACTAAAGTTCCATATAACCTACTACTAAAGTTATTGCTTGAAAACCTATTTGCCCTATAAACATGCACACGACTATTTAAATTTAAAATAATATAAATTACCCTTGCTATAAACCTTAAACCAATATAATAAAGCTATAACTGCCAATTGCAGTAAAGAATGTGAAGATGTTATATCAAAACCTCTTGAAATTTATATAATATAGGCCGCACCCTTTATCTTATTAGTAAAAAGATAAGATTATAAAATCTTTACTATAACTATAGAAGACATTAAAAAAGCACTAGAACCGAAATAGTATATTAATCCTTAACTTTTTATACCTAAAAAGTACTATAATCTAATTAACAAGTTTAAAAAACAATTTACAGACCAACTAGCCCCGCACTAAGATAAGTACAATTTTAAGATAGAACTTAAGCCTAGTATAACACTAAAGTTCGGTCCGCTATACGGTATATTACGAGAAGAACTGCTTATAATGCGATAATACCTTAACGAGCATCTAGAAAAAGGATTTATTCGCCCTAGTTAATCTCTATTCGCCTTACCTGTACTATTTATTAAAAAGCTAGAAGGAGGCTTAAGATTTTATATTGATTATTAAGCTCTAAACGCAATTATAATTTAAAACCAATATCCGATTCCCCTAATTTAAGAAACGCTTAACTGTTTAGCAAAGGCACAGTACTTTATAAAGCTTAATATAGTCGCTGCCTTTAATAAAATCCATATACGTGAAGGAGATAAGAAGTATATAGCTTTTTGTATATAATAGGGACTCTTTAAATACCTAGTAATACCATTTGGCATAAAAAATGGTCCCAGTATATTTTAGCAATACGTTAATGATATACTTTATGAATTCCTTAATATATTCGTTACCGTGTATATTAATAATATCTTGATCTACTCGTCCTTACTTTCTAAATATTAGAAATATATTAGAATGGTTCTTAAATACCTATAAGATATAGGCTTATAATGCGATATTAAGAAATATAAGTTCTACGCGTCTAAGGTTACATACTTAGGCTTAATTATATCCTACAATAGAATCAAAATGGACCCTAAGAAAGTCACCGCAATTATAAACTAGGGAAGCCCTAGCAATATATAAGACGTTTAAGGATTTCTAGGATTTGCAAACTTCTATTATTAATTTATTAACCACTTCTTAGAAATTGCCTAGCCATTAGTAAACCTAATAAGAAAGAACATAAAATTTAAATAGACCACTAAATGCAAACAAGCTTTTAACGACCTAAAGCATTATTTTATAACTACTCCAATTCTTACCTACTTTAACCCTAACCTTAAATACATTATTAAAACAGATTCGTCTAATTATGCACTAGGAGGAGTGTTATTGCAATATAATAAGAACGGCGAGCTATGTCCAGTAGCCTTTCTCTTTTAGAAACTCGCCCCTGCTAAATTAAACTATGAGATATATAATAAGGAACTGCTTACAATTATTAGATGCTTTAAATAATAGCGTCCCAAGCTTAAAGGATTGTTGTTCCTAATATGCGTATTAACGGACTATAAGAACCTATAGTACTTTATAACTATAAAACAATTAACGCAGCGCTAAATTTATTGGGCTGAATACCTCTTATAATTTAACTTTAAGATTATATACTAACTAGGTAAACTTAATTAGAAGCCTAATGTATTAATATAACGATTATAGGACCTACCTGTGAATACTTTAGACAAATAGATTATAAATCAATTATAGATCTTACTGCCCCCTAAATGTTTTAAAAAGCTATATCCTATATTCCTAGATGCGGAACTTAATAGAAATGAATTAGAAGTTAATAAATGGGAAATAGAAATTAATAAGCTAATAGAATACAAATATAAGAACAATATATAGATAATAGATGTAATAAAAGCAATTTAAACAGGAAAACGACAGTATAAGGATATTATACTTGCTAAATACAAAATTCAAAATAATTGATTGTACTATTGATAGAAGATAGTAGTTCCGAATTCCAAACCTTTACAATTTAAAATACTTAATTTTGTATATAACTCCCCTATAGCAGGGCATCCTAGCCATATAAAGACCTATAAGATTGTTTAATGAGCATACTACTGGCCTATAATGCACGACTATGTACGAAAATACGTTTAAGCATATAGGATGTGCGTATATGGAAAGACCTCTTATATAAAGAAGTAAGGAGTACTTTAACCACTACCAATTCCAATATAAAGATGGCGCGATATCTTAATTAACTTTGTAGTTAACTTACCTAGCAGTAATAGGTTTATAAATATTATAGTAGTCGTTAACTGCCTTATAAAAATGTAACATATAATTCCTATAGACTTAATTAATATAATATCAGTAGCTAAATGTTTTGTTAAGCATGTCTTTAAGCTACATAGACTTCCTGACTTAATAATATCCGACTATAGAAGCTAGTTTATTTTAGACTTCTGGCAAGCTCTATATAAACAATTAAGTATTTAAATACAACTCTTAACTGCGTTTTATCTAGAGATAGATGGTCAAACCAAAATTATGAACGCGATTATGGAATAATACCTATAAATGTACTACTCCTACCTACAAGACGACTGGGAAAAATAGCTGCCTTTAGCTAAGTTTACTGCAAATAATATAATAAATGTATTAATAGGCGTAACGCTGTTTTATGCGACCTACGGATAAAACCCTTAACTTGAATTTAAACCATAACCTAAAATCAATATAATAGGACCCACGATTAAACAGATCCAGTTAATTAACGCGTATAACTTCACTAATTAAATAAAGTAGTTAACGGAACTGTTATAAAGTAAATTAATATACGCTTAAACGGTATAGGAATGGTATGCGAATAAAGGATGAGCTCCTATATAGGACTTTAAGGAAGGTAATATAGCTTACCTAAATACACAAAATATACGGACTTAACGGCCCTTAAAGAAACTTAATTGGAAGTTTACGGGCCTATACTAAATTAAGAAGAAACTAAGCCTATACGCCTATAAGCTTAAACTGCCAACTAAGATAAAAATACACCTGACATTTTATATAAGCTTATTATAACCTTTAAAAGATAATCCTATGACTTATAAAGTACCACCGCCACCTTTTATAATTGTTAATAATAGTAACGGTTCTTACTTTATTGACTTGATTAACGATATACAATAGAAACCATAATCTAAACAATTTAAACTTCTTATTAAGTGGGAAGGATATAAAACACGAACCTAGGAAACCTATAATTAGATTAAGGCCAACGCGCCTTCCCTAGTAAAAGAATTCCATAAGGACCATCCTTTGCAGCCTACTTTAGCTAGATAGACACAATATAAAGGTAAACAACTACCACCTAACACGAATACACGAAACTCGAATTTAAAAAGAACTTAAAATAAGTTATAACGTTTATAACGCGATTATATAACACGCAAGATATTAAGGAACTTTAACCAGCGGTTAAAGTTGTCTAATTGGTCAGATCTGCCTTGCCAAGACTGCTACCTGACGCGAAAATATAACACGTAATAAAAATTATAAATTCTTAACCAAATTAAATTATTTTAAACCTTCGGCTAAAGGGGGGGTACTGTAACGGGACTAGCCTAGTTATAGTAGAAATGTCTCGGTAAAACACTTAATAAGATAAACTTGATGCTTTGACCGAATTCTACTAAATTCTGCTAGCTTGATTGACTTCTGCTAAGTTCTGCCAGATCAATCAAATTCTACCGAAGTCCGTCCGCGTGTGCACGTGTGTACACATCGACCAAGACCCCTAACTATTTAATTATAAGATTCTCTGGTTATTCCCTTCTCTTCTTTACGCAACGTCTTATTCTCTTAAAAAGCTATATACCCTTAGATTTAGATAGAATTTATATTGTTCCTTCAAATCTTCCCCAAAGCCTCTTCGCGCCCTTACACTCTTAGTAGCTGGCATAGAAAACTATAATACACTGCTCTTAATATAGAAAGGCCTTAAGGCGGCTACCCGGTGGCTTATTAGCCAAAATATGCTAGACCAGTTCTGGGTTATAAAGGAAATAGCAATAAAAGGCAAAGGGGCAAGTAATAGGCGCCCCCTAATAACTCTATAGGAGTAGAGTACAGTGTATAATACTAGCGCGTCCGTAGGTTTATTACGGTAGCAGTAGTTCCTAAGAAGGTTAAAAAGTAAAGTAGTAGAGCACCACTAGTGACTTATAGGCGACTTATAAGCGAGCCCCAAAAGGCGGGGAGACGGATCACAGGGTTTTCTTAAATAGAGTTTTCTCCCTATATATATATAAGGAGTAGTCCGCGTGGGCCCAACAGGGATCCGAGTCGGACGTTAAGCAATAAATAATAATAATAATAATAATAATAATAATAGATATTATAATTAAGCACCTTAATAAATCTTAGGTTAGTTTATCTCCCTACTTTATTTTCTAATTTAGCTAATATTATATAATAAAAGGAGTATATATTTAATAAAGAGTTCTCTAAACATATTAGAAATACTTAAAATATATTTAATAGGTATTACTATAAAATAGATAACTCGCCCCTTTATACTACTATATTTATTCTTTATCTAGCCCATTATATAAAATATATTAAACAGGTTTAGAAAAAGGAGTTGTATAAGCCTATACTTAATAGTATTAAAGAGCTTTAGGAAAGATATTAGAATAGGAGTTCTATATATAACGGAACCTTATAGCAAGAACTATAATAGGCTCGTTAATGGGCTAGGTATGTAGGTATAAACAATAAGTAAACAACTTAATAATAACTAGGGGAGTGGTTGCCTAATAGATTAACTCTAATTATATTCTAAGATTTACTACAAAGAGAGAACTATCTGGGTAGGGACTATGGTCCTTTAAATACACTTCCATACGCCTAAGAAATCCCTTTACTCCATAAGGTACGTATACTCTACACGCTCTATATAGATTATACAGATTATATAGATTATATAGATTACCTTATATAACCTTAGCTACTATTTCTTATTACATAGTTCCACTGGATCCATCTTAGACTATACCTATATTAACTAACTAGCTTCCGCCAACTCTTCTCTAAGTAGTTATAATATTATACTTAAGCTATCTGTAATACTATCTCCCTCCTCTTTATCTTTATCCTTAAAGATTCCTAATATCTCCTAGTTATCCACTAAAGGTATAATGTCCGTCTAATTAATTTTGTTAATATCCTTACTTATTATACCTAAAGCTTCTTCTTCTTCTTCTACGGCTTATTAGTTTCATACCGTTGCTATAATATTATCTCTTAGTGAGATAATGCCATCTCTGTGTTCTTGGTATGCGAAAGAGGGGTTGGTTTATATTACGCTGGCAAGTCCTTTATCTCAACAGCTATCCTCTTACTTAAAGTGTACTAAAGCAAACGTTTAATTATCTTGCAATATTCGCTCTATCTCTAACGCTAAGTGTGCGTATCCTATAACTCTTAACAGTTTTTAAGTTCCTTAAGTAACTCATTATAGGGTCTTGTGTTTAATCTACTACTATAAAGCTTAATAATAAGCTCTCTGCCTCCCTTATAAAGCTTTAGTGTACTTGCGCTGCTTACGAGGTATACTTATCTGCCTTAGCGCGTCTTCTTCGTCTTAAAAGGATGCGTGAGAAGGTTTGTTCTAAGGAGTGGAAACTTATTTAATAGGGTCTATTTAAGCTAGGTAATAAACGAGTAGAGTTTCCAACAAAGGAAACAACTCTAAGTAATGTAGTGGTTGCTCCTCCTAGGTTCCCCTTAGGTGACTTGTCCTTTAGTAATCCTTTTTTAATACTCCCTAACCTACTTTCTTCTAATACTCCTATACCTTTCCTATAGCGTTCTCTAGGTTGCTTAGTAGCTCCTAGGTAGTCTTACTATAGCCTATCTACTTTACTTTATACTATGTTTTATTATCTACGTTCTTATAACTAATAATCCTTAAAACTTGCCACTCGTCCTCTTCTTGTTCTCTATATATATCTGCTTTATAGACTAGTGGCTTAATATTCCTATATACTAGCTCTAGCATTGCGATATACTATATAGGGTAGATCCTCATTTTAGCTGGTAAGTTTAACTTGTGTATAACTAACAAAATTTTCTATATAATTTTGAAAGGTCCTAGTCTAATATAGTCCAATTTCTTGCTTAGTTGTCAACTCTTAAAAATTTTATATAGTAGCTATACTTTATCTCCCTCCTTAAGATCTAGTCCCTTAGATCTCTTAGCATTATAGTACCTTTTTATTTATTCTTATACTAGTTTAGCTATTTCTTTAAGGTCTATATAAAGATTTATTAACGTCTCTATTCTTTCTTTAACTATGCTACTTATCTTTTTTGCTTAATATAGCGATAACAATATTCTTAGCTTATACCTATAATTTGCCTTAAACGGTAATATTCCCGTTCCTTTCTATAGTGTTGCGTTATATATAAACTATATAACTGGTAATAACAATACCCAATTATTCTATGCGTGATTAATATAGTGCCTTAGATACTATTCTAGTGTCTAATTTAACCTTTCTATCTATCCGTCCATCTGCGGATAATACGCTATTAAGGTTACTGCGCAAACTCCCTATTCCGCCAAGAATACCTCCCAAAATGCTGCTATAAATCTTAAATCTCTGTCTAATATAATCTTGTCTAGTGCTCCATGCCTTGCAAATACTTCTTTAATATAGATTTTAGCGACATCTTCTACTAATATCTCTTTTATACACGCTATAAAGTATCCCCACTTTATAAGCTTATCTACTATTACTAAAATCGCGTTATAATCTTGTCCACTAATAGGATCTCTTAACTTTGGTAACTTAATAATAAAGTCCCATAATATAACTTCCTATGGTCTTTCTAGTATTTTAACAGGTTGTAGTCCTCTATACGGCTTATGCCTTATTAGTTTATTTCTTTGGCAATCTAAACATTTCTTTATAACTTGTCTTGCTAGTCCCCAGATTCCTTAAACAATATATTCTTCTTAAAGTCTTAACACTAAGCCTATAGTTCCATTGTGTCCTTAAGTTAGTCCCCTATAAAATGACTTAATAAACTTCCTTGCGATAGACCTTGGAATATAAGTTGTCTCTCTATTCTTATACTGTTCTATATCTAGATCCTCTACCTATATATTTTAGATCTTCTATGCCTAATTATTCTTAGGTAATTTATGGACTTAACTTTCTTTAGTTGCTGCAATCTTTGGATAGTTATACCTAATCAATCTATCTTAATCCTTTTGCAGTAAAGTCCCTAACAGCTTTTCCTTACTTTATAACTCTGCCTTCCTACTAAGTGCGTCTACTCTTGCATTTTAGTGCCTTTGGTATGCTAAATTTCGAAATAATACTCTGTAAGCATTTCTGCCTATCTAACCTGTCTTTAGTTAAGTTCCTTTATTATTAGGAATCCTGTAAGGTTTTTATAGTCCATTTTAACCATAAATGGTTTCTCTATACCTTATAAGAATGCTCTCCACTCCTTAAATACTGCAACTATACCTAATAACTCTTTATTATAAATATTATAGTGTAGTTTTAGTGGTGTTATTTTTCAACTATAATATGCCACTAGATGCCATATATCTTAGTGCCTCTGTAGCAAATATGCTCCTAGTGCAAAGTCTAATATATCTGTCTTAACAACTATCTCTAGCTTTGGTTAATAGATTTTAAGGACTAGTTCCTAGGTAAATAACTTCTTTAGTTCTTTAAACAGTTTCCCTTACTCTTTTATCCAAACCCACAGTTCCTCCTTCTTTATCAGCCTTGTAAACAGCTTAATGTTCTTTAACTACTGTGCTATAAACCTCCTATAGTAATTGCAAAACCCTAGGAACGACCTTAACTGCGTAATATTCTCTGGTTCTTGCTAACTTACTATAGCTTTAACTTTCTTTAGGTCCATGCTAATCTTTCCTAGTTTAATAATAAATCCTATAAAATTAGTCTTTTTTATAAAGAACTCGTATTTTTTAATTGCTGCTAGTATCTGTTCTTCTTATAGTCTCTTTAAGACCTATTTAACGTATTCTCTATATTCTTTCTTACTCTCTAAGTAGATAATAATATTGTTAAGGTATGCTATAACAAACTTATTAAGGTGTTCTCCTAACACGCTATTAATTCGCTTTTAGAACATTGCTAGTACATTTATAAGCCCAATCTATATAACTAATGGTTTATATAGTCCTTTCTTTAACCTAAAGGCTGCCTTCTATTCATCGCCTTCCTTAATCTTAATCTGGTGGTACGCCTACCTTAGATCTATCTTTATAAAGATCTTTGCGTTACCTATCTAATCTTAGATTTCGCTAATTAAGGGTAAAAAATACCTATCCTTTTTGGTAATGCTGTTTAACTGTCTATAGTTAATGCACATTCTAAGTTTTCCATTTTTCTTTAAGATAAATAACACTGGATACCCTACTAATAACTGCAATGGTCTAATATATCCTTTCCATAAGTTCTCCTAGATAAACTCCTTAAGCGCTACTAACTTAGTTTCAGTAAGCTTATAGATTAAAAAGAACTTTAAACTTATTTCTAGTTTTAGTTCTATCTTATAGTCCTATACTGCATATTCTAACAGCTTTTTATTTTCTGGTAACTATAACTTTTTACTATACCTATAGTATCTCTTTGGTACGTAACTTAAGCCTCACTTAGTCTCTTTATACGTCGCTCCAACTTAGTACTATACTAACTTAGTTTGCTATCGCGTTTTGCGTTATTAAGTGTCCCTAATATTGACTTAACCTATAACCCAATTAATCCTTAAATTATATTTTTGTAACTAAGGCATTCCTAGTATCGCCTCGTCCTTTCCCAATAGTAGGATATTAAAAGATATCTTAACCTGTCTTTCTTTAATAGTTAGCTAAATAGGTCCTGTTTAAGATTAATAATACCTTCTTTATAGGCTATCTAATCTCCTAAAATTGTTATAAGTAGATATAGGTGTTCCTTTTGTCTATATGGTAACCCTATCCTTTCTACTGCTACTAGTAATATATGGTTTCTTATTGCTCTACTATCTATTAAAGCTTTGAACTGCTAATCCTACTACTTAACTTATAAATTTAGGTGTTATCCTTAAATTTCTTTAAGGGTCTAAGGCTCTACTACTAGTTCCCTCTGGTTTTATAGGCCTCCCCTTTTCCTAACTGTTAGCTACTAGATCCTATTTATACTTAGTTTTCCCTAGGCCAATACTTAGTTTGTTTCTTTTTCTCTATATACTATCGATAAGTATTTTCTGGATAACTCCACTACTATCTTCCGTCTAGGCATTCTTCCGTAAGGAATCTTTTTGGTTAAAACATTAGGTCCCCTTAACTCTGTACTTCTACTAGGTGCCATCTATATATATACTTGGCATTTTTAAACCGTTTCTCTTCTAGTGCCTAATATATCCTTTTTAGGTACTTTCGGTTCTTATCCTTAGGTGCTCTATATATATTGCATGTGTTATCTATACAAGCTATCCACAACAGTGTATAATGCGCTAGGTGCTTTAGGTTAACTCTTAGCTTATCTTTACTTTTAAGTTTAAACCTATACTATATTAACCTAACTGCTAGTATTTCTTCTATAGGTACTGAGATTTATTACTCGCTTCTCTAGTCCCTAAATCCTTCTTCTAGGTTTCTTAACGTTATAATTAACACTCCTTTAATGTAATTTATGCGTTTCTCTGTAATAGGTTAGTCTTAGACAACTTTTTTATCCAGCTATATATAAAAGTCTTCCTATTCGTTGTTATATTATTACCTATACTACTTTCTATATAACTGGTTTAGTATGTATAGTCTATCTATTAGAAAGTACCTTGTTATTACTATACTATAATATCCTTTGGTGTGTCTTTCTTCAAACCTAATTAGAATCCCTAGATCCTCTTTTTGTTCCAGTTTGTTTAACTACTTTACTCTAGGCGTCCCTGCCTTAGGCCTGTTAGTGACTCTTTATATAGGTGCTCTGTCCCTTATACAACCTTATGCGCTAAATCTTTAGTCTAGTTTTTGTTCTTGCCATGCGATAATTCTTGCTCTAAACTTATCTATAGTTTCTTACTTTCTGCGTCTTGTAGCTGGATCCTTAAAGTCGTCTTACTTCTTAATCTTGGTACTAACTTTTTAATCTTTAGGCTGAATACTACGTTTACCTAGAACTGATGTTCTTACTTATTTTCCGAACTTGTAGTTCTTAAACTTACGTCCTATACTTATTTATTTGTCTTTAAACTAAGCTATTACTCTTTCCTATTGGTTTACTTCCATTATGGGTGCTTAAGCCTTTCTTATTACACTTTGTGAATCTTGGGTGCGTTTTATCTTGTTTTAAGAATCTTAAGTATCTTACATCTCTTTATAAGAATCTTAAGCCTATAGCCTTTTGCCTTTTATAAGTAGTGGGCTAGTACTAGTAGTTATCTACTTACTTAACTGTTTTTAGGTATTGCTCCTTCCATCTTATAAAGCAATGGATGTTGTATCTAATAGTGTTATAATACCCGTTACTAATCTATATTTTATAGTGGTTTCAGTCTCTACTTCTATTATATTATTAATGTTTAAATACTCTTAGTTAGCCTTCTTTTTGTCCTTATTACTATTAATTAATAAGTACTCTGACTCTATTATTATTATTACTAATTTTTGTCCGCACATTACTGTGATATTTTAATCTAGCTTATAGAGTTAATCTTGTTCTTTATCTAACTCTCTAGTTCCTTTAAATCCTCTTAACTCTAGCTCTTACAGCTAATAGCTTATGCCATACTTAGCGTCCTTATAAATTCGGTATGCGTTATTATAATAAAATGCGAAGTGTTTAATTAAACACTCCTTGGTTCTGCGCAACATCCCTATATCTATGTTATTATATTCTAATAACTTGGTGCCCTTTACCGCGTAGTTACTCTAACCACCTCTATAGTCTCTGGCGAAATAACCTTGTTTTCCGCAATTTATATAAGCTCCTGACTTAAACCACTGTTCTTATTATAGAGTCCGCCTAAACGTCTTCTATTGCTAAGATCCCTGGTTTGGCCTCTACTCCTTAGTCCTATAATTACTTAATCCTTAACCTCTAGGTTTCTATGGTTTCTTTATCTATCTCTTAGATTCTTTAGTACCACTTAAGTCTATTAGCTCTGCGCTATTCCATAGTTTTTAACTCTATGTCTATTGTTACGTGTTCTGCGCCTTATATAACTATAGAACTCTATCTTGCCCTTTCTTAGCTTATTCCCTTTAGTAAATCCTATTATTAATTTTTATTAATTAATCTATTAACTCTTTTAGAGTATCCGCATCTTCTATTAGAATAATTATATCCTAGACTTTAGCCTTAAGTCCTTATTTATACTATGCTATAAGCGCCTTATTATTCTACTTGACCTACATTATAAGTATCTAAAACTGTATAGTATACTTAATTACTAAAGTGCGTTGTACTAGGTTCTAAAGTTTTCTTTCTACTATAGTTAACGCCTCTAGGTCACTAAATATCTATATTAGCCTTTCCGCGAACCCATTTTAACTAGTAAACATATACCGCATATCTTGGTTAACAGGTAACATTCCGTTTACTTGTATCTTAGTAAGGTAAGGTTTAAACCATTTAAGTGCCTTTCCTGTTAAGAACAACCCTATATACACTACTTGGTCTATAGGTATTGCCAACTTTACTTCTTCTTATATGACCTTAAAGTGCATCTACGTAAGAAACCCCTTAAGTTTTGACCTTTCTCCTAAGAATCGTTTAATTGATGGTAACTTAACCTTTGCTGCTCCAATTCCATTAAGTTGTTCTTTAAGTATTTAATTGTTATCTATTATTTGATTAACTATTTCCTGTAACTAACTTACCGTAACTAGCTGCGAATTAGTATCTTCTATACTGGTGTCTCCTCCTAAACCTAAGGTTGTAGCTGCTGTGGACTAGGTCATGACTGGTGCCTTTGACGGCGTGACCTGCGCTTTAGGTGGTATATTGTTTAACTTCTCTCTCTGTTTCAATACCGTAACCTTAGTAGTGAATGTGTAATGGAACCTTGTAGCAAGAACTACGGTAGGCTCGTTAATAGGCTGGGTATATAGATATAAATAATAAGTTAACAACTTGATAATAACTGGGGGAGTGGTTGCCTAATAGATTAACTCCAATTGTATTCTAAGATTTACTATAAAGAGAGAACTATCTAGGTAGGGACTATAGTCCTTTAAATACACTTCCATACGCCTAAGAAATCCCTTCGCTCCATAAGGTACGTGTGCTCTGTACGCTCTATACAGATTACATAGATTATATAGATTATACAGATTACCTTACGTGACCTCGGCTACCATTCCTCGTCATATGGTTCCACTAGATCCATCTTGGACCGTGCCTATATTAACTAACTAGCTTCTGCCGACTCTTTTCCAAGTAGTTATAACATTGTACTTAAGCTATCCGTAACACTATACCTAGAAGTATATTATTATATAGAAAGCCAGCTTTAGCTTAAGACCTTAATAAGTTTAATAAGATTACCTGTCACAGTACGTGCGGAGGGTCAAGGTACGAGGTAACTGCATAACATTGACAAACGATGTCGTGTGAGGATCTATATACAGGAGACGAGGCAGGTATATATACGTGTTGCTTAGGGGTTAGGTCCGTGCTCATGCATATGCGTAGCCATAACAACGCGTCAGGTCAGTGCCGTGACATTACTAAAGATCTTAATAGTATAATATTTTAATTAAAAAGTTAGGATAAGTATAAGGACTTTATTTCTAAGATGTTATATAAGATTTTAATAACTATACTTTAGTAGTAGTCTTAGGAATAATAATAAAAGCACTAGCTATGGCTCTTATTTATAGTAATTAAAATTCTTTTAATTCTAGTAATAAGTAATAAGTAATAAGCTAAAAAGAGTTTTTTTAGGAGGATGTTATATAGTATTATAGGAGAGAATATAGATAGATTCTAAAACTCTTAAAAAAATAAAGTATTTAAAAAATTGGTATTAGAGAAGAACTATAAAAGGGATAAGGGATTTTTCTTTAAGTATTTAACTACTATATAGTTAGGGGGAGAGGTATATAGGGACCTGTTTCTACTATAATATCCGCAATATCTACAATATCTGCAATATCTGTAATATCTGCAATATCTACTAAATTCTGCTAAACTCTGCTAAGTCTACCGAATTCTGCTGAATTCTGCTTAGTTGGGGTAGAACAGCCCTATATAGGGCACTTTTATCCTTATTAATTGTGATATTTTATGCATTTTCTATTAGATAAAGGATATTTTATGCTCGCTTATTCGTGTGACGGGCTTATACAAATGCTTCTAAACCGAAGCTTGTAGATTGCTACTATACAAGAATACTAAGCTAAGGAGAAGAAGAAGAGGAAAGGAGGCTTTAGGGGGTAATATATATAGTACAGGCGAACTCCGGATATTGCGCCAAGCCAGCTACAGGGGACGGTGCCCCAGCACCGTCACATCACCCCCCCCCTTCTAAAAAAGCCTGCCCTTAGGCTTTATCCCCTTATAGAAGAGAAAGAAGAGAAAGAAAAAAAAGAAAAATCTAGTATCTGGCGCTTAATTGCGATGCTAATTAATATAGGGCATATAGCAGTCCTGCACTCCTGTTGCTATAAGGGGTATATCGCTATACCCAGTTAATATAGGGTAGGCAGCCGTCCTGCAGCTCCTGCTACTATAAGAGGTATATCACTAGGAGCTCTCTATTAGTCATTATTCTTCCTCTAGAACTCTAGTACCTCCTAGCTCTACTATCCCCCCTTTTGTTATAGCGCGCCCCAAGCTATAAAAAAAAGTAGCTCGCATGCATATCGGCATAAGATATTATCTATTCCGCAGGCCTACCGGCGCAGTAACTTATCTAGTATAGCAGTACGGTGCTAGCAATGGAGTTGTATTCTAAGGAGCAGAGCTACCTTATATACAGTTGCTACTACAGGCGGAGCAGTATAAGCTAGTTATAGTGCTACAGGCAGGGCAGTAAAGGTTAATTGGCTACGGTAACATATCAAGGTACTATGTTTAGCTATAGGCAGAGTAGTAGAGGTTAGGTAGTAGTACAGTACTAGTAATAGGGTTATTTAGGTGGCAGTATAATGCTAGCAACAGGGTTAAACTCGCAGGCATATCGGCGCGAGGTCTTATTAACAGGTTATAGTTCTATAGGCACATCAGCGCAGAGCTTATTAACTTAGGTAGCAATATGGTACTACTAATAGGGTTGTATTCCAGGGAGCAAAGCTCTCCCTTATATATAGTTCACACTGTAGGCAAAGCAGTAGAAGTTAGTTATAGTGCTATAGGTAAGACAGCGATGGTTAAACTAGGATTAGCTACCAGCAGAGTAGCAAAGGTCTATTTATTCAGCTATAGGCAGAGCAGTAAGAGTTAAATATAGTACTGCAGGTAGAGCAGTAGAAGTTAATTATAGTGCTATAGTAAGGCAGTAAGGTATTAGCTCAGCTGCGAGAGGTATACTGCAGTAGAGGTTAGATGGCTATAGTAACGTAGCAAGGTACTAGTTTAGCTACGGGCGGAGCAGCAAGGGTCTATTATAATAGCAGGTATATTGGTGCTATTATTGTCTGGTTCATAGTTCGGCTTACAGGCGTATCAGCATAAGTACTTATTAGATTTTAGTAGCAGTACAATACTAACAACGGGTTCAGGTTTAGGGTTGCATAGCAGTACGGTATAAGGTCTTATTAGTTTATAGGCATATTAGCACAGTGCTTTGTTAATTTGTATAGCAGTACAGTGTAAGCGTTAGGGGGTTGCCTTCTAGAGAGCTATACTCTATCTAGCTGGGTATATCTAGGGAGTAAAGCTCTACTTAGTCGTGTTTAGGTTATAGGCTTATTAGCATAATAGTAATTAGTATCATAGGTATATAGGCAATGTCTTATTAGTTTAGGTAGCAGTACGGTACTAGCAGCAGGTTTATATTCTAGGGGCGAAGCTCTCCCTTATATATACTAGCGTCTATATATTGCTTAGCAGTGTCTACCTCAGTAACACACAATACTAAGACCTCCTGTAATATTCGCGAATATCAAACACAGTCACTACGTGGCTATTTCACTTTTTAATATTATTAAAACTTATTAATATTCATCATTTATTCATTCGAGAATTATTTTATAACGCTATTACCACTTATAACCAACTGGGATATCCGTACGCGTGCACAATCCCAACGAATAAACCTATCCGGACGACCTACCTTAACTATACCATCGTCTATAACCGTTACACCCTCCTCTATTAGTCCTATAATGCCGTCCAAAGCCAATATATACGCCGCTGCTATAGAAGAGTATAAAATTGCTAGAGAGTAAAGGGAACAAGCTTAAGATAAAAGAGAGATTTAGAAGTATAAGGAAGAGTATAAAGCCCGCCTAGTAGAGGAGGCTCGCTAATACAAATACCACCAGGCTTAAATGGCTCAATTACAGTTAGGCTTGGCCCCTTCGGCCTTATAAGCTACCGCAACAGCCGCTATAGCTAATAACCTTAGTGAGCCTCTCCCTCCTAGCATAAAGTCGCTCAAACTCCACCTTCCTAGCGTTATAAAAAGGGATTACCTAGACATTTTTAAGGGCACCTTTAATCCAGTAAACCTCGCCCGCCTTTAAGTCCATACCGCTCGGACCAAGATCGCCGATAAGATATAGATTAAGAATAGTACTCTAGTTATAAGGAAAGTAAAGGCAGACAGGAAGCTATTTACAGATAAAGGTATTTGGTTTAAAGGCTTTACTAACTATATAGTTATCACTGGCACCCTCTATACATACCTACCGGACCTTATCGCTAGCATGCTCCTCTAGATAAATATAATTCACATCTTATTAACCTAGTATATCTAGGTAGGTTATATACTCAATCTAGCACTTAACTATTATACCTTTATAATAACTAATGGCCAACTAGAGCCCGCTAACTGGCAAATACTAGCCTAGTATACAGCGCCATACCTTACAATGTCTAGTACCATCGGCTTTGCCCCCTTAAAGAGACCTAGGTTAGATACCTCCTATACCTCTAACGCCTACCATAAGTTCAATAGTAGAGGCTGCGATAATACAGCTTGCAAATACCCGTATAAGTACTTAAAGTGTGGTAAAGATTACGCCGTATTATCTAAAGCTTGCGCCTAGGAATAGCAAGGCGAACCTTACAAAGTAGGGTCTAGCCTAACTATAACATTAACTTTAATTATACGCCTAGGACCTAGGCCTAATACGTTACCATTATTCCCTACCTTTATAGAGGCAGAGGCTCTCTACCACTCTCTATCGCCCCTAAGAATTTTAGCGTGGCACCCCCTTCTACCTAACTACCCGGGCAATCTACCAGCTATTTTAGTAGGCATCCTAACCTATAGCTATAAGATAGGGGCCGAATTAGTCCCTACCCTAAAATCTTATAGGAACTATAACTCCTCTTAAGATAACACCAACCTTATCTCTAAGAATATAACATCAGACCTCGCAAAAGGACGTATTAAAATCGCAATAGGGCCTATTATAGTCTTACCCCTTGGCCTAGTGCTAAAATTGGATAGAGGATACCGCTAAATTTATAATCTCTCCTTCCTACTAGCATCTTTAGTTAATAACACAATCCTAGAAGAATATGGAGCACTGGTATACACTATAGTTACCACTATTTAGGCCTATGTTATTTCTGCAGGCCGTGGATATCTGCTACTTAAAAAAGATATCAAAGATGCGTTCCGTATAGTCCCCCTATCCTATAGGGCAAGAACATTAATGGGCTTCTCCTAAGAAGGTATTACCTACTAAGAATACTACCTATCCTTCAGTCTTTAAACTGCGCCACTTATATTTAACCTCTTCGCGGAAGGCCTACACTGGATACTCTATTTATAACTACCTTACAAGGTAGAACACTACCTAGACAATTTTATCTTTATCCTTGCCAACCCAAATAACTTAGTGGCTGTTACCCAGACTTATATCTCTATTATTAACTCCCTAGGTATCCCTTAAAATAGCTCTAAAGATATAGTAGGAACTATTATTAAGGTCCTAGAATACACTATTAACACCATATAAATGCAAACTTAATTGTCACCACAGAAACAATCACACGCTATTAAGAAGGTCACTACCGCACTCTAATATAGCTTATTATCGTTCCTTTAAGCCTAGCAGCTTACGGGATACCTTATATAGTGCGCCTACATAATTAGACTTGGTTAATCTTACTCTAAATCCCTCTGGATTTTTATTACTGCTTAGCTGGAGACTCTAGTAAACAAGTATAAACCTAGGCGATTTAACACTAAGTTGCGAAGTAACTTATATATCTAGCTTAACCTACTTACTACAAGTAATGGGGTATTATTCTTTAATAACATTAAGCGTACCTATATTTATCTCTTTACTAACGCCTCTACCTGGTTCGGGTTTGGTAGCTTTTACTTCTTTAAGGAACTTAAACACAAGAATAACTAATAGTAGTACACCACCAACCTCCCTTAATCTTAGGCGTTTAGCATATTGCCTAAGCCTAGTTAATAAGTAGACCATATTAATCCAAAGGAGATGCATGCTATTGCTTATATATTTAATATATGGTCTACTAACTGGCAGCATAGCACGCTATCTATTCACACTAATAGCATGGTGGTTTACTAGGGTATTAAGAAGACTATCATCCATAGCATAGCAAACAAATCGCTCCGTAAGATTATGCTAGCTGCTATAGCTTATAATATTATAATATCCGCAAAGTGGATCCTAGGTAATTTAAATAGCTTAGCTAATACACTATCTTAATTCCAGGCTACAACTATCTATTAGTTCTGCCTATACTGGGCCCTTAATTTACTACTACTAAAGCTAATAAGTTTTTAACTAGGTGCCATAAACCTAATAGACTACTTACAACTATCTATAAATTTTAAGGATAATGTTAACGCGCCATCTAACCTCTATACGCTCCTTCTCTGGCACGGCCTTGCGCTAGCAACCCGTAGAAACTATTCCTTAGCAGTTAACAGCTAGGAGTTATACTATATACTTAAAGAAGTCTCTCCCTACCTAGCTAAGCCGCGTAAACTAGGCGAATAGATTGCTTACCGCGCATTCAGTACCTCCCAGCCATAGATAGGTAGGCTTAAGGCTAAAACCTTATAAGCCTACGTCTCCGCAATTCGCTTGCGTTACATAGATTACAGCATCTTAATTACGGCATTTAAGGATCCTATAGTACACCAATTACTTGCCAAAGCAGCCGCTATTTCTCCCTTAGTAAAGAAGGACAAGCAGCCCATTACTAGGGATATTTTAGCCTAGGTAGTAACACACAGCCTATCGCTACCGGATGTTAATACTAATGCCATATTTACCCTTGCATTTGCTAGATTTCTACAGATGGGCGAGATTATATATACTATAGTGGAGCTTAAGAACCAAACAACCTTCCTAACAAGAAAGGCTACCCAACACAATATTACCTTTACGCCTAGTAGGATAACATTCCGCCTTAAATAGAGCAAAGCCAATAAGCAATACTAGGGCGTCAATATCGCCATCGCGGTAGTAGGCGGCCTATTATGCCTAGTTACTACTATAATAAAGCTGTTTAATAGGGACCCTTAACCCCTTAACTCCCCCTTATTTAGTCTAGATAGTAAACCCTTCGCCTCTTTAGGGGTTTATAAGATCCTTTCCTCCTATCTAGTAGCCGCTAGAATTAACCTAAGTAGCTACTTAAACTACTCCTTCCGCTAGGGCGCTGCCCAGTTCGCTAAAGATTTAGGGTATTTACATCAGCAAATTTAGCAACTAGGTTAGTGGTTATTAAAAGCCTTTCGCCTATATATTAGGACTAAGACCACTAACCTTTATTGCCTTAACTCTCACTTCTAGCGTGGTATACCGCTCTTAGCGTAAGGAACGCTAGGCAGCAGGTTAAGATATTAAGAGGGCCGCTAAGGCGCTAGTAGTAAGTAAGCTAATAGCGATTTTCTATACCGGGCATAAAAAATCCTAATTGGTTAACTTATAAGTCAGGATCTGCAGAATATGGCAGAACGCGACAATGTGGCAGAATATGGCAGAATACGGTAATGTCTTTCTTTTTTCTTTTTTTTTTTTTTGGCGTAGGAGCTTCGCTTAGGGACATCTAGTCGCTTTAGGGCAAATCCTTAGCAGATTTAAGTGCTAGGTACTAGTAAAACTGCTAAAAACTAGCCCTAAAGTAACCTTATAGCCCTGCGCCTCCCAATTATACGGTTAAAATTAAAATATCCCCTTACATGACTGCGATAGATAGATACTAGCGTCTATATATTGCTTGGCAGTGTCTACCTTAGCAACGCACAATGCTAAGACCTCCTGTAATATTCGCGAATATCAAACGCAGTCACTATATAGCTATTTCGCTTTTCCCACCCGCCATCCCTTACACTTAGTATATATCACAGGTAGTTAGCGCCTTTAGGCAATTCTTTAGTAGGTGCTAGGAACTAGCTAAACCGCTAAAAACCCGCTTTAGTGCAACTACCATAGTTAGATAGTTTTGCAGCTATAGGCTTGCGGTTAGGGACATCTGGTCGCTTTAGGGCAAATCCTTAGCAGATTTAAGTGCTAGGTACTAGCAAAACCGCTAAGAACTAGCCCTAAAGTGACCTTATAGCCCTGCGCCTCCCAATCATACGGTTAAAATTAAAATATCCCCTTACGTGACTGCGATAGATAGATGGTTATTACTATAAGCGGGGCAGTAGAAGTTGGTTGGCTATAGGTAGGGCAGTAAGTAGTTAACTAGCTATAGGCAGAGCAGCAAGGGTAGTTAGCTGCTTATAAAGCAGCAAGGGTTAGTTAGCTATAGGTAGAGCAGTAGAGGTCTATTATAATAGCAGTACGGTACAAGCGTTTGTAACGGAACCTTATAGTAGGAACTACAGTGGGTCCTATTATTGGGCTAGGTATATAGGTAAGAACAGTATCAACAATATAATAATAACTGGTGGAGTGGTTGCCTAACAGATTAACTCCAATTGTATTCTAAGATTCACTACGAAGAGAGAACTATCTGGGTAGGGACTGTAGTCCTTTAAATACACAACTATACTCCTAAGAAATCCCTTCGCTCTATAAGGTACGTGCGCTCTATATACTCTATATAGATTACACAGATTATACAGATTATATAGATTATATTATATAACCTTAGCTACCATTCCTCGTTATATAGTTCTACCAGATCTATTCTAGACTGTACCTATATTAACTAACTAGCTTCCTCCAACTCTTCTTTAAGTAGTCGTAATATTGTACTTAAGCTGTCTGTAATACTATCTCCCTCCTCTTTATTTTTATCCTTGAAGATTCCTAATATCTCCAAGTTGTCTATTAGAGGTGTAATGTCTATTTAATTAATCTGATTAATATCTTTACTTATTATACCTAAAGCCTCTTCTTCTTCTTTAACCCTTTATTGTGCGCGTATGGTTTCCTCCATACTATTACTAGGTAAGATAATGCCATCTCCATATTCTCGTTGTGCGAAAGAGGGGTTAGTTTATATTATGCTAGTAAGTCCTTCTGCCTAATAACCGTCCTTTTATTTAGAGTGCACTAAAGCAAACATTTAATCGTCCTGCGACGTTTGCTCTATCTCTAACGCTAAGTGTACGCGTCCTATAACTCTTAATAGTCTTTGAGTTCCCTAAGTAACTTATTATAGGGTCTTGTGTTTAATCTACTACTGCGAAACTTAACAATAAGCTCTTGGCCTCCCTTACTAAGCTTTAGCGTACTTATGCTGCTTATAAGGCGTACTTATCTGCCTTGGCGCGTCTTCTTCGTCTTAAGAAGGTTTGTGAGAAGGTCCATTTCAAGGAGTAGAAACTTGTTTAATAAGGTCTGTAGGAACTTAGTAATAAAAGATTGGTTTTTCTTCCAACTAAGAGGGAAATAACTCCGAGTAGCTCAGTAGGTACTCCTTTTGGGTCCCCCTTAGGTAACTTATTCTTTGGCGATTCTTCCTTATTAATACTACCTAACCCTTTTTTTTCTAATACTTCTGTACCTTTCCCATAGCATTCTCTAGGTTGCTTAGTGGTTCTTAGGTAGTCTCACTATAGCCTATTTACTTTACTTTATACCACGTTTTGTTATCTACGTCCTTATAACTAATAATCTTTAAAACTTACTATTTGTCTTCCTCTTATCCTTTATATATGTCTTCTTTATAGACTAGTGGCTTAATATCTCCATATGCTAGTTCTAGCATCGCGATATGCTATATAGGGTAGATCTTCATTTTAGCTGGTAGGTTTAACTTATACGTAACCAATAAAATTCTTTGCTTAACTTTAAAAGGTCCTAGTCTAACATAGTCTAACTTCTTACTTAGTTGTTAACTCTTAAAATTTTTATATAGTAGCTATACTTTATCTCCCTCCTTAAGATCTGGTCCCTTAGATCTCTTAGTATTATAGTACCTTTTTATTCGTTCTTATACTAGTTTAGCTGTTTCCATAAGGTCTATATAAAGGTTCATTAACGTCTCTATTCTTTATTTAGCTGTGCTACTCGTTTTCTTTGCTTGGTGTGGCGATAATGACATTCTTAGCTTATATCCGTAATTTGCCTTAAATGGTAATGTCCCCATTCCTTCTTATGGTGTTGTATTGTATATAAACTGTATAACTGGTAATAACAATACCTAATTGTTCTGTGCGTAATTAATATAATGCCTTAGATACTGTTCTAGTGTCTAGTTTAGTCTTTCCGTTTATCCGTCCGTCTATAGATAATATGCTGTAGAGGTTACTACGCGAACTCCTTATTCTGCCAGAAATACTTCCCAAAATACTACTATAAATCTTAGATCTCTATCCGATATAATCTTGTCTAGTGCTCTATATCTTGCGAATACTTCCTTTATATAGATTCTAGCGACATCCTCTACTAATATCTCTTTAGTGCATACTATAAAGTATCCCTACTTTGTTAGCTTATCTACTATTACTAAAATCGCGTCATAATCTTGTCCTGTAATAGGATCTCTTAACTTTAGTAACTTAACAATAAAGTCCTATAATATAACTTCCCATGGTCTTCCTAGTGTCTTAATAGGTTGTAGCTCTCCATACGGCTTATGCCTTATTATTATTCATTGCTTAATGTCCGATTCGGATCCCTGTTGGGCCCACGCGGACTACTCCTTATATATATATGGGGAGAAAACTCTACTTGAGAAAACCCCGTGATCCATCTCCCTGCCTTTTAGGGCTTGCTTACGAGTTGCCTACGAGTTACCAGTGGTGCTCTACTACCTTACTTTTTAACCTCCTTAGGAACCACTACTGCCGTAACAAACCTACGGACGCGCTAGTATTATACACTATACTCTACTCCTATAGAGTTATTAGGGGGCGCCTATTACTTACCCCTTTACCTTCTATTACTATTTCCTTTATAACCTAGAACTGGTTTAGTATATTTTAGCCAATAAGCCACCGGGTAGCCGCCTTAAGGCCTTTCTATATTAAGAGTAGTGTATTATAGTTTTCTGTGCCAGCTGCTAAGAGCATTGCTTCTTAGCCAGTGCGTAAGGGGCATAATAGTATTACGTGTTTTGGTGTCTATCTTAACCAGCTATATTTACACCTTAGGCTATCTACTAGGATACCCACCTAGTAAAGCCAATCTTTTAGTCCTATTATTCCTGTTCTTAAGAGTGTTGCTATTATATTTTCTGCCTTTATTAGGCTCTCTTAGAGCCCTTAGGTATTTACCCCCTATAGCATTACCTATGCTATAGCTTAGGTTCCCTTTGCCTAAGTCTACCTCTGTACCTTTAACTCCCATTTATCTCTCCAGCGTCGGTCCAACTAGTATTATATTACAGTAGATAGTTTTCCAGTACTCTTTTATGCTCTACTTTAGCTCCTTTCTCTCCCTTACTATTATCTTTACTAGCCTCTTATATGTTTCCCTTCCTTCTCTATATAGGCCTGGGCCCTAGTACTATATTATTTTTCTTCTACTTTTTTTACCTATTTTCCTAATATATCTTCCCTACTTTAAGGTTATTGGTTCCTTCTCCTATAGGGCACCCTAGGGTCCCTCTATAGTTTGTTTAGGCATGTCTTAATATACTTTATAATGTTAAAGTTACGTTCCTTTTATACCCTTTATATTACATTGGCTTTAATATATAGTTATAGGGGGGGAATATTAGCTTCCTTCTTAAGCAGTACTGTGGCCGTTTACTTATACCCACCTATTATACTTCTAAGGCAGGCTGTTTGGACCTTTTAAAGTGGTTTAAGGAGTAATTTAAGGGGGCCTTTTTTAGTTTCTCTAGTGGCCCAAATGCTAGATCTATATATTATGGTTAGCCGGACAACTGCTATATATAGTAGGCGTAACCTCTAGAAGCATGGACCCTATATAAAATTAACAATCCTAAATATAGCAATATACTATACTTAGCCCTTATAGGCCGCTTGCGCTATATATACACTTTACTAGAGCTTACTATCTACCTATACTCCTAATACCCTTAGGCCTTAAACTAGTTAACCCCTAAAGCCTTAAATATAGATTATATGCTAAAGATCTATAGATTAGTTACATTTTCTTATAAAATAGATTAGCTAGTATTTCTCTAGTAAGAATTAAACTCTATATTATCTTGCCTATTCTATATAGGTATTATAGGCTTTCTCTAGTATCCTATAGTTCTCTGCGGCTATTAGCCTATATATAATTAGGTTTGTATTATTAACAAAGCCTATTCCCTAGGTCGCCCCTTTCTTAAAGGTGTTAAGCAGGTTACTTATAAAGAAGAGGAAGAATATAGGCGACAAAGGTAATCCTTATAGTATTCCTATTATAACTATAATAGGGGGGCTCTAGTATCTATTAAAGACTAATAATGTTTCTTTCTGGCCTATAAATCCTTAAATAAATTAAATAATCTATTCTAGGAAGCCCTTTGCCCTAAGGATGTATAGGAGACGCTTATAGGGTATATTATTATAGGCGCCGCTAATATCTAGGCTAAGTATTAATACTATAAAGTCCTTTTACATAGCCTATGCAGTTTTAATGGTAGTAGTAAGTAGTATAAGTGCTAATAGCGTTAAGCGATTCTTTCTTACCCCTATTTAGCTTTATAGTAGTAGGGTGTGTTCCTCTGCCGTATCTACTATATAGTCTGCTATAACCTTTTCTAAGATCTTGCTTAGGGTGTTTTTTAAGGCAATAGGGCAGTAGCTTTCTGGGATTAAGTAGTCTGCTTTACCTTCTTTTTATAAGATAACCGTTATTATAGATCTTCTAAGTTGCGGGTAGTAGCCTATTATAAAGCATACTTTAGCTACATCTACAAGCTAAGGTGCTATAAGTAGTCCATAGGTCTTTAGGGCTTTGTTTAGGATCCTATCTAGTCCTAGTGCTATATTATTTAAAAGGCGGTTAATGGTTCTGGCTATTTCTTTAGTTATTATGTCGCTGTTAACCCTTAGGCAAGTTACTAGTATTTTACTAGTAATATTACTAAGGTCTACTAGAGCTAGTTAAGGGAAAAATCTTTTTATAAGGATCTTTACCTTCTTATTATTATTACTTATAGCCTATAGTTCGCCTGCTCTTTATAGGGGTAGTAGGTATAGATCTTCTACTAAGCGTCCTGCCTTTTTCTTTACCTATTTTACTATAGTCTAAAGGCCCTTGTTATAGGGGAGACTTAGGTTAGTAGTATATTTATTTATAAACTATCTCTAGTTATTCCTTACTTCTTTTCTTAGGGTATTCTTTAGCTAGTTTCTTATATCTTTATATTATCTTTCGTCCTTAGAATTATAGCTACTTATATATTTCCTCCTTGCTTATTATTGGCTAGCTACAAGGGCCGCGCACTATATAGACCACGCGTATTACGCGTAGGGGCCTAGTTTTAAAACTAGGTAGTACTCTTTTAGCCTACTTTTAATTGCTGCCTAGATCCTTTCTAGTCTTTAATTAATTTTCTTGGGGGTAGCCAATAAGCCTTACTTATTTAGTATTAGGTGTATTTCTTCTAGGTCTTAAAGTTATTATTTAATTATATTAAGAAAGCTATCTATATTAAGCTTCCTTATTGCGTATCTTTTACTATTTAGTTGCGCCTTAATGTCCAGATCTAGTTGTATTTAGATAGGGATATAGTCTAAGGTAAGTGCCTATTCTTCTTTAGGGGAGTACCTTTTAAGTCTCTAGTATAGGTTTTCGTCCATAATTATAAGGTTAATTATACTTTTGGCGGTGCCCTATTGCCATATAATTGCACCTAGGGGGGTAGCTAGCTTAAGGCCCCTATTATCTATAGCTTTTAGCAGGCACTCTACCTATTAATTAGTAGCAACATAGATGCCCCCCTATTATAGGTAGTGGAGGTTTATATCTCCTAGTAAAATAGACTTTACATATTTAGTTTCTAGCAAGCTTATTATAGATATAATGTTCTCTATTTATGCTACCCCTTTAACCCTAGAGTTATAGATATTAATAATTTATACTGGTCCCCTATATATCTGGATAGTTATAACTGTAATATCTAGGTTAACTACCTACTATAACTATAAGGCAAGGCTGATATTTTTGCTAATTATAAAGTATACGCATATAGCTGCTTTTGGTTTATATAGAAGCTAGAATCCTTAGGGGCAGTATATTAATTATATATAGGTATTATAATACGGCTCTTATATAGTAAGAATATGGTATTTCTCTAGGTCTAGACTGTCTAGTAGGGGCCTTACTAGATGGTGGTTTGTATTGCCGCAGTTATACTATATAATGGTTAAGTGGCGGACCCCTGGTAGGGGTTCTTTACCTCTCCTTTACTCCTTACTTCTTCCATTTCTACTTTCTCTAAAATATTTAGAACTTCTATCTCCTATATTTACTCCCTAGCTACTACTTATTTTATATAGAGCTTTTTATTTCTGTATCTTATGTTCCTACTAGCCTTTCTAAATCTAAGTCTGTTATTGCCTCTAGTTCTTCCCCCGTTCTTGCTGGTTAGCTATATGCCCCTTATAAGCTAGCTATATATATTATATTTACCGCGTTAAATCTAATTTTTAATTATCCCGGCCTTAAACTTACTATAGCCATCTATAGGGGTCTTTCTACTAGGCGTTCTCTTCCTTGTGTTTTATATATCCCTTATATCCCTATTTAGTTTGGTAATATTACACAGCGTTACTTTTAGCCCATTAAGGCTTGGGATAGCTGGCTTAGCCCCCTAGTATTAAAGGTAGGAAATGCTAGAAAGACACCTATATCCCCCTAACTTATTACCTGTTGTTTCCATTTATATAACCTAGTATATAGTTGTTCCTATAGCTGTTAAGCCCTTTTCTTTTATCTTCTATATTTAATGTAGTCTTCTCTCTCCTATACCTTATGTGTGCTTCGGTAACAGTTTGCGTATTTTATTTAGTCTTAATTTATATATTGTCTTATATTATAGGGGCCTATATAGTGGCCGTAGCACACCTATGCTGTGTATGTGGATTAGGTGTGTCCCTATTATATATAGTAATAATATTATTCTAGGTGTAGTCTATAGTTATAGAGCCTTATGTTATATATAAGGCCATTTATAATTATTCCTTTTTAAATAAGGAGTTTTTGCATTCCTAGTATATATACACTGATAATAAGGGAGCTATACATTTATTTATTATCTCCCTAGCAAGTCTCTAGCGCCCTTTATGTCCTCTTATTATTCTTATTATATACTTGGTTTATATTTTCCTGTTAAAGCTATTAGATCTGGGTAATTATAAGTCCTAGTATAAGGCGTTCCGTTTATTTTACTATCTCCTATATAGTTGCTATATTGTCCGCCTAGTGTCCCCTTTTTACCTTAAGGCTTATAGGAACTAATAGGACTTTAACTAAGTAATCTTTACAAAGCACTTTTATGCTAATATGCTCTCCTAGCCTATCCCCTACTTTTACGGCCTGTTCCTTTACCTATTAGTTCTTTAGGGTAACTCTAATGTTTCTACTCCTAAGGTATTAGACTGTAACGGCGTTATAGACCTCTTTATAAATCTTTATAAGAACTTCTGTTTCTAATTGTCCCCTAAGTTCCTCTGCCTTTTCTATATTTAGTTATATTGTGATTATATACCTAGTTGTTATCTTTAGGGGGTAGGTTCCCTGTGCTATAGAAGCACAGCTATAGCGGCCTAGGTATGGTTCGCCTATAGGGGGGGATTTTGTTTATCTTCGATTTTGTTTAGCTGTTAGAGGATTTAATTAAGGGTTTACTAGAGGGGCGCCTAAGGTTCGCTAGACTAGAGCCATTCTACTAGCTGTATTAGTTTATAATGGCTAATAAATACTCCCCTATAGTTCTAGATACTAGACGCGTCTAATAGGCTTTATATTTTGTTAGATACTTTCTTAATTAGGGTATTTCCGCTTTCTAGTGTAGTATTTGCCCGTCCTTGTTGTTGTTGTGGGGGGTTATTATTAGGTATAGGTCTGGCGGTCGCGCGTAACTGCGTACCACCGTCGTTCTACCTATGCCTCCCCTGTAATATATGCATCTTAGGGGATTATTAGGGTGTTTTTCAGGGTTCTTTTGGTTAGTTTGGTCTTTTTGGGCTAGGTGTAGCAAGAGCTCCAAAAGTCGTTCTATGTACTATTATTAAAAGGCCTATAAGTAGGGGGGTACGTCGCTTATGCCTTATTAGTTTGTTCCTTTGGCGATCTAAATATTTCTTTATAACTTACCTTACTAGTCCCTAGATTCCTTAAATAATGTATTCCTCTTAAAGTCTTAATACTAGTCCTATAGACCCGTTATGTCCTTATGTTATTCCCTTGTGGAATTCCTTAACAAATTCTTCTGTAATAGACTTAGGCATATACGTTGCTTCTCTGTTTTTGTATTACTCTAAGTCTGGATCCTCTACCTATGCTTTTTAGATCTTCTATATCTAATTACTTTCTAGTAATTTATAGATCTAACTTTCCTTAGTTGCTATAATTTTTGGATAATTGTACCTAATTAATCCGTCTTAATTCTTTTGCAATAAAGCTCCTAATAGCTTTTCGTTGTTTTGTAGTTTAGCTTTTCTGCTTAGAGTGTCTGCTTATATGTTGTCTGTACCCTTAGTATACTAAATTTCAAAATGGTATTCTGTAAGCATTTCCGCCCATCTAACCTGTCTTTGGTTGAGTTCCTTTATTATTAGGAATCCTGTAAGGTTTTTATAGTCCGTTTTAACCACAAATGGTTTCTCTGTGTTTTATAAAAATGCTTTCTATTTTTTAAGTACTGTAACTATACCTAATAACTCCTTGTTGTAAATGTTATAGTTTAACTCTGGTGGTGTTATCTTCCAACTATAATACGCTACTGGATGCTATACGTCCTAGTGCTTCTATAATAAGTATACTCCTAGTGTAAAGTCTAATACGTCTATCTTAACAACCGTTTCTAACTTTGGTTGATAGATCTTAAGGACTGGCTCTTAGGTAAACAACTCTTTAAGTTCCTAGAATAGCTTCTTCTACTTACTACCCTAAACCTATGGTTCCTCTTTCTTTGTTAGTCTTGTAAATGGCTTAATGCTTTTTAACTATTATGCTATAAACCTCCTATAGTAGTTACAAAATCCTAGAAACGACCTTAACTGTGTAATGTTCTCTAGTTCTTACTAACTTACTATAGCTTTAACTTTCTTTAGGTCCATACTGATTTTTCCTAGTTTAATAATAAATCCTATAAAATTAGTTTTCCTTGTAAAGAACTTGCATTTCTTAATTACTACTGGCATTTGTCCTTCCTATAGTCTCTTTAAGACCTATTTAATATATTTTTTATGTTCTTCCTTACTCTTTAAGTAAATGATAATATTGTTAAGGTATACTATAATAAACTTATTAAGGTGTTCTCCTAACACACTATTAATTTACTTTTAGAACGTTACTAGTACATTTATAAGCCCGAATTGCATAACTAATGGTTTATATAGTCCTTTCTTTAACCTAAAGGCTGCCTTCTACTTATCGCCTTCCTTAATTCTGATCTAATGGTACGCCCATCTTAGATATATCTTTGTAAAGATTTTTACGTTGCCTATCCTATCTTAGATTTTGCTAATTAAGGGTAAAGGATACCTATCCTTCCTAGTAATACTGTTTAACTGTCTATAGTCTATACACATCCTAAGTTTTCCATTTTTCTTTAGGATGAATAGTACTGGATATCCTACTAATAACTATAACAGTCTGATATATCCCTTGCGTAAGTTCTCCTGGATAAACTCCTTAAGCGCTACTAACTCTGTTTTAGTAAGCTTATAGATTAGAAAGAACTTTAGACTTATTCCCTCTTCTAATTCTATCTTATAGTTCTATGCTGTATACTCTAATAGCTTTTTACTTTCTAGTAACTATAACTTTTTTCTATACCTATGGTATCTTTTTGGTATATAACTTAAGCCTTACTTAGTCTCTTTATATATCGCTCCAATCTAGTACTATACTAACTTGGTTTGTTGTCGTATCTTGTGTTATTAAGTATCCTTAATATCGACCTAACCTATAACCCAATTAATCTTTGGATTGTACTCCTATAACTAAGGCATTTCTAGTATTGCCTCGTCCTGTCCTAATAGTAGGATATTAAAAGACATTCTAACCTGTCTTCCTTTAATAGTTAACTAAATAGGTCCTATTTTAAGATTAATAATGCCTCCTCTATAGGCTATCTAGTCTCCTAAAATTATTATAAGTGGATATAGGTGTTCCTTCTATCTATATAGTAACCCTATCCTTTTTACTGCTTTTAGTAATATGTGGTTCCTAGTTACTCTACTATCTACTAATACTTTAAACTGCTAATCTTGCCATTTAACTTATAAATTTAGGTGCCGTCTTTAAATTCCTTTAAGGGTTTAAGGCTCTAATACTAGTTCCCTCTAGTCCTATACGCCTCCCCTTTTCCCAACTGCTGGCTGATAGATCCTACTTATACTTAGTCCACCTTAGGCCAATACTTAGTTTATTTCTTTTCCTCTATATGCTATAGATAAGTATTCTCTAGGCACTTCTACTACTGTTATCTATCTAGGCATTCTTTCGTAAGGAATCTTCCTAGTTAAAGTATTAAGTCTCTTTAACCTTGTACTTCTACTGGGTGCCATCTATATATATACTTAGTGTTTTTAAACCGCTTTTCCTCTGGTGCCTAATATATCCTTACTAGGTACTTCCAGTTCTTATCTTTTGGTGCTCTATGCATGTTATATGTGTTATCTACACAAGCTATCCACGATAGTGTATAATACGCTGCATGTTTTGGGTTAACTCTTAATTTGTTATTATCCTTAAGTTTAAACCTATACCTAGTTAACCTAACTACTAGTATCTCTGCTATAGCTACTAAGATTTGTTATTTACTTCTCTAGTCTTTAGATCTCTCTTCTAGGTTCCTTAATGTTATAACCAACACCCCTTTAATATGACTTATACGTTTTTCTGTAATGGGTTGGTCTTAGACAACTTTTTCGTCTAGCTATATATAAAAATCTTCCTATTTGTTGTTATGTTATTGCCTATACCACTTTCCATACAACTAGTTTAGTGTATATAGTCTATCTATAAGAAAGTACCTTATTATTGCTACATTGTGACATCCCTTAGTATATCTTTCTTTAAATCTGGTTGGGATATCTAGATCCTCTTTTTATTCCAGTTTGTCTAACCATTTTGCCCTAGGTGTCCCTACACTTGGCCTATTAGTAACTCTTTATACAGGTGCTCTATTTCTTATATAACCTAGCATAGCTGACCTCTTGTCTAGCTTTTACTCTTGCTATGTAATAATTCTTATCCTAAACTTATCTATAGTTTCTTATTTTCTGCGTCTTGCAGCTAGATCTTTATAGTCGCCTTACTTTTTAATCCTAGTATTAACTGTTCAATCTTTAGGCTAAACACTATATTTACCTAGGATTGCTAATATTCTTATTTATTCCCCAAACTCGTAGTTCTTAAACTTGCGTCCTATACTTATTCATTTGTCTATAAACTAAGTAGCTGCCCTTTTCTATTGGTTTTCGTCCGTTATGGATTCTTAGGTGTGTCTTATCTTATCTTAAGAATCTTAAGCTTCTTATATCTCTTCTTAAGAATCTTAAGCCTGTGGCCTTTTGCCTTTATTAAGTGATAAGCTAGCACTAGCAGTTGTCTACTTACTTAGTTTCTTTTAAACGTTACTCCTTTTATCTTATAAAGCGATGGAAATTGTATCTAATAGTGTTATAACATCCGTTACTAAACCCTATTCTATAATGGTCTTAGTTTCTACTTCTATTTTAACTTCTCTAAAGTTTGTATGCTTCTAGTAAGCTGCCTTTATTACCTTATTATTGGTAAATGCTTCGCCTATATTAAACTTATTATCTTTAATGTCCAATCTATAAGCTGGTTTATTGGTTCCTCTAAACTTAGATAATAATAGCTCCTATAGCCAATAGCTTGCACCGTACTTAGCATCCTTATAAATTTGGTATGCGTTATTATAACAAAACACAAAACTGTTAATTAAACATTCTTTTATTTCTTGTAGTGCACCGTCGTCCCTCTATACATACGTGCCGTCTACTGGCCTGGTTCCCTTTACTATATAGTTACTCTAACCACCTCTATAGTCTCTAGCGAAATAACCTTATTTTCTACAATTTATGCAAGCTCTTTCTTTAAACTACTTTTCTTGCTATAGAGTCCGCCTAAATATCTTCTACTGCTAAGATCCCTAGTTTAGCCTCTACTCCTAGGTCCTTTAATTACTAAATCCTTAACCTTTAGGTTTCTATAGTTTCTTTTCCTACCTTTAGGTTTCTTTAGTACCACTTAGGTCTATTAGCTCTGCGCCACTCTATAGTTTTTAACTCTATGTCTATCGTTGCGTACTCTGCGCCTTATATAACTGTAGAACTCTATCTTGCCCTTTCTTAGCTTATTCCCTTTAATAGATCCTATTATTAATCTTTATTAACTAGTCTATTAACTCTCTTAGAGTATCCGCATCTTCGGCGAACCGCACTTAGGCCGCCATAGCTGCGCTCCTATAGCACAGGGAACCTACCCCCCTAAAGACAACAACCAGGCACACAATCACAATACAACCAAATACAGAAAAGGCAGAGGAACTTAGGGGACAATTAGAAACAGAAGTTCTTATAGAGATTCGCAAGGAGGTCCACAACGCCGTCGCAGTCCAACACCTTAGGAGTGGAGACATTAGAGTTACCCTAAAGGACCAACAGGCAAAGAAACGGGCCATAAGGGCAGGGGACAGGCTAGGAGAGCGTATTGGCATAAAAGTGCTTTGTAAAGATTACCTAGTTAAAGTCCTGTCGGTTCCTATAAGCCTTAGGGTAGAAAGGGGACACTAGGCGGACAATACAGCAACTATATAAAAGATAGTAAAACAAACGGAACGCCTTATACCAGGACTTGTAATTACCCAGATCCAATAGCTTTAACAGGAAAATATAAACTAAGCATATAATAAGAATAATAAGAGGATATAAGGGGCGCCAGAAACTCGCTAGGGAAACAATAGATAAATGTATAGCTCCCTTATCGTCAGCGTATATATACTAGGAATGCAAAAACTCCTTATCCAAAAAGGAATAATTATAAATGGCCTTATATATAACACAAGGCTCTACAACCACAGACTACGCCTAGAATAATGTTATTGCTATATATAATAAGGACACACCCAATCCATATACGCAGTATAGGTGTGCTGTGGCCACTATACAGGCCCCTATAATATAAGACAATTTACAAATTAAGACTAAACAAAATGCGTAAACTGTTACCGAAGCACACATAAGGCATAGGAGAGAGAAGACTGCATTAAATATAGGAGATGGAAGGAAAGGGCTTAACAGCTACGGGAATAACTGCACGCTAGGTTATATAAATGGAAATAATAGGTGATAAGCTAGGGGGACGCAGGTATCTTCCTAGCGTTTCCTACCTTTAATACTAGGGGGCTAAGCTAGCTATCCCAAGCCTTAACGGGCCAAAAGTAACGCTATGTAACATTACTAGACCGAATAGGGATATAAGGGACATATAGGACATAAGGGAGAGAACGCCCAGTAGGAAGACCCCTATGGACGGCTATAGTAAGTTTAAGGCCGGGACAATTAAGAATTAGATTTAACGCGGTAAATACAATATACGCAGCTAGCTTATAAGGGGTATATAGCTAACCGGCGAGAACGGGGGAAGAACTAGAGGCAATAACAAACTTAGATTTAGAAAGGCTAGTAGAAACACAAGATATAAAAATAGAAAGCTTTATATAAAATAAGTAGTGGCCAGGGAGCAAATACAGGAGACAGAAGTTCTAAACATTTTAGAGAAAGTGGAAATGGAAAAAGCAAGGAGCGAAGAAGAGGTAAAGGACCCCTACTAGGGGTCCGCCACTTAACCATTATATAGTATAATTGTGGCAATACGAACCACCGTCTAGTAAGGCCCTTACTAGACAGTCTAGACCTAAAGAAATACCATATTCTTGCTATATAAGAGCCGTATTATAATACCTATATATAATTAATATACTGCCCCTAAGGATTCCAGCTCCTGTATAAACTAAAAGCAGCTATATGCGTATGCTTTATAATTAGTAAAAATATTAGCCTTGCCTTATAGTTATAGCAGGCAGTTAACTTAGATATTATAGTTATAACCATCCAGATATATAGGGGACTAGTATAAATTATTAATGTCTATAACCCTAGGGTTAAAGGGGTAGCATAGATAGAGAATATTATATCTATAATAAGCTTGCTAGAAACTAAATACGTAGAGTCTATTTTACTAGGAGATATAAACCTCCACTACCTATAGTAGGGGGGCATCTATGTTGCTGCTAATTAATAGGCAGAGTGCCTACTAAGAGCTATAGATAATGGGGGCCTTAAGCTAGCTACCCCCTTAGGTATAATTACATGGCAATAGGGCACCGCTAAAAGTATAATTAACCTTATAATTATGGATGAAAACCTATACCAGAGACTTAAAAGGTGCTCCCCTAAAGAAGAATAGGCACTTACCTTAGACTATATCCCTATTTAGATATAACTAGATCTGGATATTAAGGCGTAACTAAATAGTAAAAGATACGCAATAAGGAAGCTTAATATAGATAGCTTTCTTAATATAATTAAACAATAACTCTAAGACCTAGAAGAAATCCACCTAATACTAAATAAGTAAGGCTTATTAGCTACCCCTAAGGAAATTAATTAAAGACTAGAAAGGATCTAGGCAGCAATTAAAAGTAGGCTAAAAGAGCACTACCTAGTTTCAAAACTAGGCCTCTATGCGCGACACATATGGTCCACATAGTGCGCGGCCCTTATAGCCGGCCAACAACAAGCAAGGAGGAAATATATAAGCAGCCATAATTTTAAGGACGAGAGACAATATAAAGACATAAAAAACCAGCTAAAGAATACCCTAAGAAAAGAAGTAAGGAATAACTAGAGATAGTTTATAAATAAATATACTATTAACCTAAGTCTCCCCTATAACAAGGGCCTTTAGACCATAGCAAAATAGGTAAAGAAAAAGGTGGGATATTTAGTAGAAGATCTATACCTACTACCCCTACAAAGAGCAGGCAAACTATAGGCCACAAGCAATAATAACAAGAAGGTAAAGATCCTTATAAAAAGATTTTTTCTTTAACCGGCTCTAGTAGACCTTAGCAATATTACTAGTAAAACACTAGTGACTCGCCTAAGGGTTAACAACGACATAATAACTAAAGAAATGGCCAAAACTATTAGCCGCCTTTTAAATAATACAGTATTAGGACCAGATAGGATCCTAAATAAAGCCCTAAAGACCTATGGACCACTTATAGCACCTTGGCTTGCAGACGTAGCTAGAGCATGCTTTATAATAGGCTACTACCCACAACTTAGAAGATCTATAATGACGGTTATCTTATAAAAAGAAGGTAAAGTAGACTACTTAATCCTAGAAAGCTACTGCCCTATTGCCTTAGAAAACACCCTAAGCAAGATCTTAGAAAAGGTTATAGCGGACTATATAGTAGATATAGTAGAGGAACACGCCCTACTACTACAAAGCTAAATAGGGGCAAGAAAGAATTGCTTAATACTATTAGCACTTACACTACTTACTACTACTATTAAAACTGCATAGGCTATACAAAAGGACTTTATAGTATTAATGCTTAGCCTAGATATTAGCGGCGCCTATAATAATATACCCTATAAGCGTCTCCTATATATCCTTAGGGCAAAGGGCTTCCCAGAATAAATTATTTAATTTATTTAA